>ENA-OFCF01000114-OFCF01000114.1-metagenomes-genome-assembly--contig:-NODE-114-length-40205-cov-4.546874_pt1 | contig 40205 bp, 33 predicted proteins | sample MGYA00153387_OFCF01 | MGnify analysis MGYA00153387 | reverse complement strand
TCTGGCGCCAGGTGCGGCAAACTCATCTGGCACCGATTGAATACCACGTCACCCCACGCCTGCCGCTGCCGGTTGAGCGCATGGACGATTCGCTGGATGTGGAGCCACCGGCCCTGATCAGGGGCTACCTGCGGCTGGGTGCCAAAGTGCTGGGCGCGCCGGCCTGGGACCCTGACTTCAACTCTGCCGATCTGCCGATGATGATGCGTATTGCCGACCTGCCGCCGCGTTATCGCAAACACTTTTCTGCCGTGGTGGCCTGATGCGCACGCTGTTCGACAAGCTGGGCCCGCTTAACACCGGGGGCGCACCAGAGCCGGAGGACGACCATGACGATGACGCGCTGCGCAAGCGTTATCGCACCATCTTCATTTCGGACCTGCATCTGGGCACGCCCGGCTGCCAGGCCACTGCGCTGCTGGACTTTCTGAAGGCCCACCCCAGCGACTACCTGTACCTGGTCGGCGACATTGTTGATGGCTGGCAGTTGCGGCGCAAATGGTACTGGCCGCAGACGCACAACGATGTGGTGCAAAAACTGCTGCGCCGCGCGCGCAAGGGTTGCCGCATTGTGTATGTGCCCGGCAACCATGATGAGTTTGCGCGTGAATTTATTGGTCACCGCTTTGGTGATATTGAAGTGATGGAAGAAGCGGTACACACCACCGCCGATGGCCGTCAGTTATGGGTCATTCATGGTGACTACTTTGATGCTGTGGTGCAGTGCGCCAGGTGGCTGGCCATTGTGGGTGACAACCTGTATGAGTTCACGCTCAAACTCAATCGCTATCTGAACAGCTTGCGCGCGCGGATGGGGTTGCCGTACTGGTCGCTATCTGCCTATCTGAAGCAAAAAGTTAAAAGCGCACTGAACTACGTGACCGACTTTGAGGTGGCCGTGGCCAATGAAGCTCGCAACCGGGGGCATCAAGGCGTGGTGTGCGGGCACATTCACCGCGCCGAGATGCGTGACATCAATGGCGTGCTGTATTGCAACGATGGGGACTGGGTTGAAAGCCGTACAGCGCTGGTAGAGCATTTTGACGGCACGCTGGAACTGCTGCACTGGGCGCCTGCGCATGAGACGCAAGGGCGTGGCCATGTTGGCAACACAGTGACTGCCTGATGGAAAACCTTTCGAAATCAAATATGAAAATTGCATTGATCACTGACGCATGGCAACCCCAAGTCAACGGCGTGGTCACCACGCTGGTTGAGTTGGTGCGCGAGTTAGAGGCGTTGGGCCACAGTGTTGATGTGATACATCCAGGCCTGTTCAAGACCCGGTCATGCCCCGGCTATGCGGGCATTGATTTGGCGGTTTCGCCCAAGCGCGTTTTGACTGAAAAGCTCGATGCTTTCGCACCCGAGGCGATTCACATTGCTACCGAGGGACCATTAGGCTGGGCAGGTCGCAGCTACTGCACAAAAAGAGGGTTGCGGTTTACCACTGCGTTTCACACCAAGTTTCCAGAAATTTTGCACGCGGCATTGAAGATCCCGTTGTCTTGGGGTTATGCACTGTTCAGGTATTTTCACAAACCCTCATCGGGTGTGATGGTACCGACCAACGGCGTGCTTCGCATGCTGGAGGTGCGCGGCTTTAAAAACCTGCGCGGCTGGACACATGGCGTAGACACCGAACTGTTTGCTTACCAACCGCAGCCGCGCTTGTATCCGCCGATGGGCACATTGGTGCGGCCTGTATCGCTTTTTGTTGGCCGCGTGTCGTATGAAAAAAACATCGATGCATTTTTGAATCTGGATATTCCGGGAACCAAAGTGGTTTGCGGTGTTGGTCCGCTGGAAGCCAGCTTGAAGCAGCGCTACCCGCAGGTGCGCTGGATGGGCGTGCTGCCGCGCCATGAACTGGCCAAGGTCTATTCAGCGGCCGATGTGTTTGTCTTTCCGAGTCGCTCTGAAACCTTTGGGCTGGTGATGCTGGAGGCGATGGCCACCGGTACGCCCGTCGCTGCATACCCGGTCGATGGCCCGCTGGAAGTGTTGTGCAAAGCCGGTGGCACTGATGATGGCGTGCACCATGGTGGCGTTTTGCATGCTGATTTGCAGCAGGCCTGCTACACGGCGCTAACTGTGCCGCGCCATGAGGCGCGGTTGCGTGCACTGGACTTCAGCTGGGCGCAGGCGGCTCAGTTGTTTGAAGGGTATTTGGTGTCGGCACATCAAGATAAGTTGATGCATAGCGGATTAAATCTTCAAAGCGGGCAAAATATAAATCACGTTGCCACATTGGCGAAAAAACCTGTCACGCCTTTGTCATAAATACAGTCAACACTAGCCTGTTAACGTTTGTTTACTTTTGATTACAACGGCTTTGCCCGTTCCCTGCCTTTGTCTACATCAAACACTTCTACCGCTGTGCAGCCTTTTCAGTTTCTGGATCGTGATCACAGCATCCTGGCCTTCAATGAACGGGTACTTGACTGGGCCAAGCGGCGTGACGTGCCGCTGCTCGAAAGACTGCGCTATTTGTGCATTGTTTCATCCAATCTGGATGAGTTTTTTGAAGTGCGCGCTGCGCCGCATTTGGCAGCTGCACGTGCCAGCGAGCAAAAGGGGTTGTACACCGCTGATTCATTCAAGGCCTTGTCTGAGGCGGCGCACGACATGGTGGCGCGACAGTATTCGCTTTACAACGACGATTTGCTGCCCGAATTTGGAAAACAAGGTATCCGCATCGTCTCGCATGGTGAGCGCAATGCTGAACAGCGGCGCTGGGTCAAAGCCTATTTCGAGCGTGAAGTTCGGCCGCTGTTGATTCCCGTGGGGCTGGACCCATCGCACCCGTTTCCGCAGGTCGCTAACAAGTCGCTAAACTTTATTGTTCGCCTCAGTGGCCATGATGCCTTTGGTCGTGAAAATGACATCGCCATTGTTAAAGTGCCGCGCGTGTTGCCACGCTTTATTCACATGCCCGCGCGTGGCAGCAACAAAGGCACACTGTTTGTATCGCTGTCCAGCGTGATTCGTGCGCACTTGGCTGAGTTGTTTACGGGTCGGGTGGTGGGGCAGTTCTCTCAGTTCCGTGTGACGCGGCATTCAGACCTGGCGGTTGATGAAGACGACGTGCAAAACCTGCGCACTGCATTGCGCCAGGGGCTGGAGCAGCGGCATTATGGTGAGGCGGTGCGCCTGGAAGTGTCGGCAGGGTGCTCAGAGTACTTGTCCAGCTTTTTGCTGAAGCAGTTTGATTTGCCGGAACTTGCTTTGTACCGGGTGCATGGCCCAGTTAATTTGGTGCGCTTGACGCAAATTGTCGATCTGGTCAATGACCCCAAACTTTTGTTTCCGGTCTACAACGCTTGCTACCCCACGCAGTTGGTGCCAGGACAATCGTTTTTTGAGCGTCTCAAGCAAGGCGATGTGTCAATTCACCAGCCGTTTGAAAGTTTTGATGGCGTACTGGCCTTTTTGCGTGAGGCTGTGAATGACCCGAAAGTGCTGGCCATCAAGCAAACCATTTACCGCACCGGCTCTGACTCTGAATTGATGCTGCTGCTGCGCGAAGCAGTACGCCGGGGCAAAGAAGTTACTGTGGTGGTGGAGTTGAAGGCACGCTTTGACGAGGAAGCCAACATCAACTGGGCCGAAATGCTGGAGTCTATTGGTGCACAGGTGTTGTACGGTGTGGTGAGCTTGAAAACTCACGCCAAAATGCTGCTCGTAACCCGGCGCGAAGGCCGCAACCTGGTGCGTTACGGGCATTTGTCTACCGGCAACTACAACCCGCGCACCGCCAGGTTGTACACCGACGTCAGCTACTTGACGGCTGAGCCGCTGTTGACACTTGATATGGACAATGTATTTGTGCATTTGGCCAGCCAGAGCAAGTTGCCCAAGTTGCACCATCTGCTGCTTGCACCCTTTCAGTTGCAACGCAAATTGATCGAAAAAATTGATGCATTGGGCGATGCAGCAGCGAAAGGCAAAAACACCCGCATCGTCGCCAAAATGAACGCGTTGACAGATGAGGCTTTGATGCTGGCACTCGTCAGGGCAGGGCAGCGCGGCGTGAAGATTGATTTGATCGTGCGGGGTGCCTGCATGCTGCCCGCGCAAGTGCCGGGTGTGACAGACAACATCCGCGTGCGCTCGGTGATTGGCCGGTTTCTGGAGCATTCGCGGGTGTTTTACTTCCGCAGTGGCGCAGAAGAAACCTTGCTTCTTTCAAGTGCCGACTGGATGAACCGCAACATGCTGCGCCGTATCGAATTGGCCTGGCCTGTAACGGATCCGGTGATTCGCCAGCGCATCATTGATGAATGTTTGGTGGCTTATTTGCATGATGGGGTCGATGCCTGGGATTTGCAGTCAAACGGCAGCTACACCCGTGTTAATAACTTGACCGGGCATGGCGCCCAGGCTGCGCTGATGCGCCGTTACATGTCGGCGGTACGACGCAAAAAATAGATCAGCAAAAGAGCAGCTTATGGATCTGATTTTGTGGCGCCACGCAGAAGCTGAAGATTGGCTATTGGGCGATGAAACATCAGGTGTTGACTTGGACCGCTCGCTGACCCAGCGGGGCGAGAAACAGGCTGTTCGCATGGCCGCGTGGCTGGACAGGCAATTGCCAGAAGGCGCACGCATCTTGGTCAGCCCAGCCAGGCGCTGCGAGCAAACGGCGTTGGCGTTGGGGCGTAAATACAAAATTCGTGCAGAACTTGCGCCAGACGCCACGCCAGCACAGTTGCTGGAGCTGGTTCAGTGGCCGATGAACAAATATCCGATATTGGTGATTGGCCATCAACCGATACTGGGGCAAACCATTGCGCAACTGCTGGCCTTGAAGGAAAACGAATGCGCTGTTAAAAAAGGCGCACTTTGGTGGCTGCGTAACCGGGACCGTGATGGACAAAGTCAAACGGTTATCGTCACAGTTCAATCCCCAGAAGTGCTTTAACTTAAAGTGCCGTTAAAACGTGGGGAGGGTCAAGCTCCACGGTGTTTTTTGCCAGGCCAATACCTCTTCGCGCAGCAGATGCACTGACTGTGGATAGGCATCAGCCCAACCCTGTCTGTAGCGCAGTGCAAAATTTTTGGCTTCACTGCTGCCCGATTCAATTTGCAAGCCCTCAAGATCCGGATCACGCCGGGCGTGACACAAAATCACGGCAATGCGCAAGCACATCAGTTGCTGCATGAACGGGTGGTCTTCAAAATCGGCATCGAGTTTTCTCAGCTTGCCGCGATGCCCCAGCACCAGCATGCTCAAGCGGTGCAGTTCGGGCTGCGCAAAACCTGGCGCATCTGCATTGTCAAGAATATACGCCCCATGTTTGTGGTAATCACTGTGTGAAATTTGGCTGCCAATTTCGTGCAGTTGGGCGGCCCATTGCAATTTGCGTAAAAAGCGTTCCTGCTCGGTTGACGAATGCCACGAGCCAAGCATCAAAAATAGCTGACGTGCCACTTTGCTGACGCGCTGTGATTGGACGGCATCCGCATCAAACTTGCCTGCCAGCCGGTTAACGCTGGCCGAGCGGACATCCGTCACCCCTTGCTCGCGGTCCAGCAGGTCATACAACACCCCGTGGCGCAGGGCACCCACGGCCGCCTGCATTTGCTGGATGTCGAGCAAGTCAAATACCGCCCGCAGCACGCTGACACCGCCGCCAATCACTGCGCGCCGGTCTTCCTTCATGCCCTCAATTTTGAGCCGGTCTGCGCTTTGGGCTTTGATCAAACGATCCAGCAACCAGTCAAGCCCTTCACGAGTTACCAAGCCTGGTGCCCATCCAGCGGCTGTCAATGCATCGCTGACAGCGCCAATCGTGCCTGAAGAGCCATAGGCCACGTCCCAGGCACCCGAGCGGTAGGAATTGGTGGCTTCGTCAAGAATCGCTTTGGCTGCAATCTCAGCACTCTGAAAAGCGCGTGCGCTGAACTGACCGTCGGGAAAATACTTCATCGACCAGGCCACACTGCCAACCCGGTAAGACTCCATGGTGCGCGCTTCAAGCCCCTTGCCAACAATCATTTCTGTAGAACGCCCGCCAATGTCAACCACCAGACGCCTTTCATCGGACTGGGGCAGCATGTGCGCTACACCTTGGTAAATCAGACGGGCTTCTTCGCGGCCTGAAATCACATCAATCGGAAAGCCGAGAATTTTGTTGGCACGTGCCAAAAATTCGTCGCGGTTTCTGGCTTCTCGCAAAGTTTGGGTGGCCACGGCCCGTACTTGCGTTTTTTTAAAGCCAGCCAGACGTTCACCAAAGCGCGCCAGGCAGTCCCAGCCGCGTTGCATCGCATCTTGTGTCAGGTTACGGTTGGCATCCAGGCCATTGCCCTGGCGCACGGTTTCTTTCAGGTATTCGGTACGGTTGATCTGGCCCGTGTCGTAGCGGCCAATCTCTAGGCGAAAGCTGTTGGATCCCAAATCTACCGCCGCCAATAAGGTTCCATTTTGCATCGCTGACTCTGCTTTTCTATGAATTCTGGCAGCATAGCATTCAAGCGGCACTCTCATTATTTCAACATCACCCAATCAGTCTGCCATCAATTGTCATCATGGTTTGAGTCACGTAAGTGCTGCTCCTGCGCTGCGGGTTAAAACTAATCCTGAAGCCTCCCAAGTCCAGTGTGCTGCGCTTTTGAAAGGCTGACAGGGCGCTTTGGCGCGTTAACGATACGTCTACATCGTTGAGCACATCGTAGGTGTAGCGTGCTGCAATAAAACCAGCCAGACTCAGGGCGGTGGGGGGTTCATCAAAAAGGCGCGCAAGTGTTTCACGGTAGCTGCGAACGATGGGTAAGCTTGCGTTGACCATAGGCACAGGTTGTGTCGCAATCACTGGCGTATTCCGGGCAGCCCCCATTTGCTGCATGGTTTGAAGGTTCACATCAGCCAAGGCCACGATGTAACGCTGACGGGATTGTTTCTCAAGGCCCTGCGTGAATTCAGCCAACTCGGGCGTACCGCCTACAAAAAGCAGAACAGCCGGTGTACGCGCTGTCATTTTTTGACCCATCAATCGCAATTCACCATCAGCCTGAAATGATTGCAGTTTCAATTGCATGCTGGCAGCAATGCGTTCAACTTCAATGTGGTACAGGGACTGATCACGGGCCGTGCCGTAAATGGCTCCCAGCTCGCTCAAGCCCATCACCGATAAGGTTTTCAGGGCGTGACTGATTTGTTCTTGTCGGGCGGCAAATATCGGAAAGGTGTTCTCATCGAGTTCAAGACTGGAATTTTGTAACCACGGTGCAACATGAGCAATGTTTATTCTTGCTTTTCTGATTTCAACCACAATTTGACTGGCCAATGAGTCACCAGCGCTTCCAGACAGCACCACACAAGAGGGGTTATTTTTAATGGAGTCGAGCGCAGCTATCGCGCTTTCTGCGCTGCCGTCTGTTTCAAGTGTCAGATGCTGAACCTGCTTGCCCCGTATGCCACCTCGCAGATTGATGTCTTGCCAAGCCGCGCGTGAACCGATTAAAAAATCTTTAGAAACATCCTGTTGGGCTTGCGACGTATCCAAGATCTGCGCCACAACCAGGTTACGCTGAATCATTGATTTTGAAGACTGTGCGATACACGGTACCGCTGTCGCTGCGGCTATCAAACTTGTGCTTAACAGCAAAGTTCGGCGAGTGACCGGTGGTTTTGAGATCGTCATGGTTCTGTTATTCCGGTGGGCATGTCATGTGACTCGATGCTGCTTAAAAACACGATGCATCAATAAAAAACGCGATGCTGCAAAAGCTGCCGCATCGCGTTGTTGGAGCTAAAAAAATTTTAGCGTGAAGGAGGAATCAAAACGCTGTCAATAATATGCACCACGCCATTGGTGGCCGACACATCAGCGGTTTGCACCATGCCGTCTTCCACCGTCACAAAATCACCTGCCTTGGACAATGCCAGGTTGGCACCATTCACGGTTTTTGCATTGCCGTTTTTCACGTCAACAGCCATGACCTTGCCCGGTACCACGTGGTAGGTTAAAACTGCTTTGAGTTTTGCTGGATCCTTGCCAAGGTCGTCCATGGTTTTGGCGGGGACTTTGGCAAATGCGGCATTGGTCGGTGCAAAAACGGTAAAAGGCCCGATGCCCTTGAGCGTATCGGTCAAGCCCGCTTTAACAACCAGGCTGCTAAGTGTGCTGAGTTCTGGTTTTGCGGCGATGGTGTCTGCAACAGACACCGGGTTGGGCTGGGTTGCGCAACCAGACAAGGTAGCGACTACAGCAGCGGCAATCAACAGACGGCGATTGGAAAAAATGGTCAACATTAAAGTTACTCCTAGTTAAAGACAAAACAAAGCGTAAGAGAAAGCAGTGACAAAACCATGACAAATGCATGAAATTTATGTGACAAAACCATGAATTGCTGGATCAAGGGTTTTGTTGACATAAGTTGTTTGTCATGACTTTGTCACAGTAGCTTCTTACAGTTTCGTCATGTCTGTTTTTAACCCGAAAGGTATTCCCATGAAATTCAGTTTTAAATTCTCTTTGATTAGCTCGGTGATGGCTATTGCAGTTTTGCCAACGGCGTCAATGGCTCAAGACGTGACAGGTGCTGGCGCTAGTTTCCCGGCGCCGCTGTATTCGAAATGGGCAGCCGACTACAACCGTGCTACTGGTGTCAAGATTAACTATCAGTCGGTCGGTTCTGGTGCTGGCCTGCGTCAAATTGAGGCTAAAACAGTTGATTTTGGTGCTTCTGATGCACCTTTGAAGGACGACGAGCTGGCCAAAAAAGGCTTGGTTCAGTTCCCAACCGTGATTGGTGGCGTGGTTCCGGTGGTCAATATTAAAGGTATTGCACCTGGTCAGCTCAAGCTGAACGGTCAAGTTTTAGGTGACATCTATTTGGGCAAGATCACCAAGTGGACAGACCCAGCCATCAAGGCGCTGAACCCAACCTTGCCATTGCCTGATGCTGCGATTTCACCAGTGCGCCGCGCTGACGGCTCTGGTACCAGCTTTATTTTTACAAACTACCTGAGCAAAGTGAATGCTGAGTGGAAAACCAAGGTGGGCGAGGGTACTGCCGTCAATTGGCCTGTTGGTGCAGGCGGCAAAGGTAACGAAGGCGTTGCCGCTTTCGTTGGCCGTTTGCCTAATTCGATTGGTTATGTTGAATATGCCTATGTCAAGCAAAACAAAATGACGTTTGCAGTGATGCGCAACGCTGCTGGCACTTTTGTGTCGCCAGATGACACTGCTTTCAAAGCAGCAGCCGCTGGCGCTGATTGGGCCAAAAGCTTTTATCAAATTCTGACTGAGCAGCCAGGCAAAGATTCTTGGCCCATCACCGGCGCAACATTTATTTTGATGCACAAAGTACAAGACAAGCCAGCTCAGGCCACTTCATCTTTGAAGTTCTTTGACTGGGCGTATAAAAATGGCGACAAAACGGCAGATGACCTTGACTATGTTCCAATGCCAGCGAATGTCAAAGTCATCATTGAAAAAACCTGGGCTGATATCAAGGATGCATCTGGTAAGTCGGTTGCTACTAAATAAACGGGTTTTGTGCTGTTTGTTTAAATAACTAAAGGTTTACCTGTGTCCTCAACATTACCAGCAGGTGGTGCTGCCTTCGACCCTGTGTCTAAATCAGCCAAACGAAACATGACCAATCCTCCTCCTGGTAATACAGTACGCAGAAGCCCGCTTGCAGACAAAATGTTTGGCTGGCTGGCGCAGGGTGCTGCCTGGCTCACGCTACTCCTTTTGATCGGTATTTTGCTGTCACTTGTGGTGGGTGCCTGGCCTGCCATCAGCAAATACGGCCTTGGCTTTTTAACCAGCACGACCTGGGATCCGGTTAAAAACGAGTATGGCGGCTTGGTCATGATTTATGGCACGGTGGCCACATCGTTGATTGCCTTGATCATTGCGGTGCCCGTCAGTTTTGGTATTGCACTTTTTCTGACGGAACTCTCACCTGCCTGGCTGAAAAGGCCGTTGGGCACAGCCATTGAGTTGCTGGCTGCTGTGCCATCAATTGTTTATGGCATGTGGGGCTTGCTTGTCTTTGGCCCTATTTTGGCTACTTACGTGCAGCAGCCTTTGCAAAATGCTTTTGGTCAAACACCTTATCTCGGTGCTTTGGTCTCAGGCCCACCTGTCGGTATTGGTATTTTGTCGGCAGGTATTATTCTGGCCATCATGATCATTCCATTCATTGCTTCAGTAATGCGTGACGTGTTTGACGTGACGCCTGTCCTGCTCAAAGAATCGGCATATGCGCTTGGCTCTACCACTTGGGAGGTGGTTTACAAGGTGGTTTTGCCTTACACCAAAGCAGGTGTGGTGGGCGGCATCATGCTCGGTCTTGGACGTGCTTTGGGTGAAACCATGGCGATTACTTTCGTGATTGGTAACTTCAACCAGCTTGATTCATTGAGCCTGTTTCAAGCGGCTAACAGCATTACATCAGCGCTTGCCAATGAGTTTGCAGAGGCCGCAGAAGGCTTGCATCAGGCAGCTCTGATTTATCTGGGCTTGGTACTCTTCTTCATCACGTTTGTGGTGCTGGCCTTGTCTAAATTGATGCTGGCGCAGCTTAACAAGAGTGAGGGGACCAAAACATGAGCGCAGTCATGATGGATGCGCGACTGGCCAAATTTGCCCGTCGCAAGCTGGTTAACAAAATCGCATTGGTGTTGTCTCTGGCAGCCATGTGCTTTGGTCTGTTTTGGTTGTTCTGGATTTTGTGGGAAACCATTCGACTGGGCCTTGGCGGCATCAGCTTGGCCACTTTTACGCAAATGACACCTGCGCCAAACGAAGAAGGCGGTATTGCCAACGCGATTTATGGTTCGTTCTTCATGGTGGTGCTGGCAACTTTTGTAGGCACGCCCATCGGCATCATGGCGGGCATCTATCTGGCGGAATACAACGTCAAAGGATGGCTCGCGTCGATCACGCGATTTGTAAATGACATTTTGCTGTCTGCACCGTCTATCGTTATTGGGCTTTTTGTGTATGCCGTGGTGGTGTCGCGCTTTAAATCTTTTTCAGGTTGGGCGGGTGTGATGGCGCTGGCTTTGATTGTTATTCCAGTTGTGATCAGAACCACAGAGAACATGCTGCATCTGGTGCCAGCAGGCTTGCGTGAAGCCGCCTACGCGCTGGGGGCGCCCAAATGGAAAGTTATCACAGCCATTACCCTGAAGGCGGCCAGGGCAGGGGTTGTCACGGGTGTTCTTCTGGCTGTGGCACGTATTGCAGGTGAGACTGCTCCGCTTTTGTTCACCGCACTGAACAACCAATTCTTCACAGCGGATATGAGCCAGCCAATGGCCAGTCTGCCCGTCACAATTTTTAAATTTGCGATGAGCCCTTATGAAAATTGGCAAAAACTGGCTTGGGCAGGAGTGTTCTTGATCACCGTGGCTGTCCTTGGACTGAATATTCTGGCACGCGTGTTAACGCGTAACAAAAACTGATTTAAATCAGTCAATTTCTCTGGAAAGTTATAAATGCAAGCAACTATGAATCAAGCAGTGGCGCCTAAGATTTCCGTAAAAAATCTTGACTTTTACTATGGTAAATTCCATGCTCTGAAAAACATAAATCTTGACATCCCTGAGAAAAAAGTTACCGCTTTTATTGGCCCCTCAGGTTGCGGAAAATCAACTTTACTGCGTATTTTTAACCGTATGTATGAGCTGTACCCTGAGCAACGCGCTGAAGGCACGATCATGTTTGAAGGTGAGAACTTGCTGACGTCCAAGAAGGATGTTGCGTTGATTCGATCAAAGGTAGGCATGGTTTTTCAAAAGCCTACGCCATTTCCGATGTCAATTTACGACAACATTTCTTTCGGTGTGAAACTGTTTGAAAACCTCAGCAGCTCGGACATGGACGAGCGTGTTGAATGGGCTTTGCGTAAGGCAGCTTTGTGGGGCGAAGTGAAAGACAAACTGAATCAAAACGGCTCAAGCCTTTCGGGTGGACAGCAGCAGCGCTTGTGCATTGCACGCGGCATTGCCATCAAGCCAGAGGTGTTGTTGCTGGACGAGCCTTGTTCAGCACTTGATCCCATTTCTACCGCGAAAGTAGAAGAGCTGATCACGGAGCTGAAAAACGATTACACAGTGGTGATCGTGACGCACAACATGCAGCAAGCAGCGCGCTGCAGCGACTACACGGCGTATATGTATTTGGGTGACCTGGTGGAGTTTGGTGTGACTGAAGACCTGTTCTTCAAACCCAAGCGCAAAGAAACTGAAGACTACATCACTGGCCGCTTTGGTTGAGTTATTTGAAAGAAAAAAATGCCTGATAAACATCTATCCAGCCAGTTTGACAGTGAACTCAATGGCGTTTCGTCCCGCGTTATGGAGCTTGGCGGTTTGGTGGAATCACAAATTCGCCTTGCCACCTATGCCTTGTCGCAGTTCAGTGTAGACAGCGCCAATCAGGTGCTTGAAGCGGAAGTTCGTGTTAACGCCATGGAGGTCGATATTGACCGTGAGTTGTCGTCCATCATTGCCAGGCGTCAGCCAACCGCTCGCGACTTACGCTTGTTGATTGCTATTTCAAAAACCACAGCGAATCTTGAGCGAGCTGGTGACGAGGCTGACAAAATTGCGCGCATGGTTAAGTCGATTATTAACAGCGGTTCAGCTCGGGCGCTTCCTTCGTCAGACTTGCGTGTGGCCGCAGAGTTGGCCTCCGGGTTACTGCGCAAAGCGCTGGATGCATTCGCCCGGCTAGACACTGCTGTGGCGTTGTCTATTTTGAAAGAAGACGATCAGATTGACAAAGAGTTCGACGGTTTCGTACGCAAACTCATCACGTACATGATGGAAGACCCACGCACTATTTCCGCCAGCCTTGACTTGCTGTTTGTTGCCAAAGCCATTGAGCGAATTGGTGACCACGCCAAAAATATCGCTGAGTTCATCATTTACATTGTCAAGGGCGAAGACGTCAGGCATACGCCGATGGCCCAGATTGAATCTGCGGTTCAATAACCAGTTCTACCAAAATAAATGAAGCATCAACCGCGTGTATTGATTGTTGAAGATGAACCTGCCATTGCCGAATTGATTGCGGTCAACTTGCAGCATGGTGGTTTTATCGCAGTAGTCGCTCAAGATAGCGTCACAGCGCAGCGGGAGCTTGATGCCGTCCTGCCGGACGTGATTTTGCTGGATTGGATGCTGCCTGGCCAAAGCGGCTTGTCATTGGCGCGCCACTGGCGCAAGCAGGCGCGCACCAAAAGCATTCCTATTTTGATGTTGACTGCGCGTGGTGACGAGCCTGACAAAGTTGCTGGCCTTGATGCTGGCGCGGATGACTACATCACCAAACCATTTTCGACACAGGAGCTATTGGCGCGCATACGTGCGGTGCTGCGCAGGCGTGCACCTGAATCGGTGAACGATAGCGTGTCTGTTGGCGCGTTGGTTCTGGATGCTGGGACGCATCGAATTTCTTATCAAAAGCAGGAGCTCAAGCTAGGCCCCACCGAGTTCAAGCTGCTCCATTACTTTATGAAGCATGCGGAGCGTGTGCATAGCCGCAGCTCGCTGCTGGACAAGGTCTGGGGCGATCATGTCTTTATTGAAGAGCGTACGGTTGACGTACATGTCAAGCGCTTGCGAGAAGCCTTAGGTGCTGCTGGCAGCATGGTTGAAACTGTACGTGGTTCGGGCTACCGCCTGACTGCAATGGCGTCGATGGCTGCTGCACAATCAGGGACATGATCAATCGTTGGCTGGTATTTTCTGCGTGCTTGTTTGCAGGTGGTGGTTTGGGGTTTTGGGTGGCATCAAAAGAGGGGCTAGTGGCAGGTATTTTGCTGGCAGCTTTTGCTTGGCTTTTGGTTGACAGCTTTTATGTAGCGCGATTCTTGGCTTGGCTTCGTTCTGCACAAAATAGCGAGTCACCGTCTGCCGCAATCCATTTGCCACCCAGATTGCCGGGACTTTGGGGCGAATCTGCGGAGCGCATTCGCAGGCTTTCACGAGGCCAAGATCAACTATTGCAAGACAGTCGGGCACGACTCGATGAGTTTCTGGCGGCGATGCAGGCCTCACCCAGTGGCGTGGTACTGCTGGATGCGCAGGATCGTATTGAATGGTGCAACCAAATGGCGACCCAACACTTTGGTTTTGATACCCGCCGTGATGTGCTGCAGCACATTGCCAATCTGGTTCGGGCGCCCGTCTTCAAGACCTACATGGCGGCCAATGATTTTTCGCACGATGTGGTGATTCCGGGTAGTGCGAGTGTGCCTGGACGACCTGTCAATCTGTCGGTACATGCACACTCTTACGGCAAAGACCGCAAGTTATTGCTGTCGCGTGATATTACTGCGGTAGAGCTGGCGGAAGCCATGCGGCGCGATTTTGTGGCTAATGTTTCTCACGAAATTCGCACGCCATTGACTGTGTTGTCGGGCTTTATCGAAACACTGCAAACCTTGCCGTTAAAAATGCAGGAGCGTGAGCGCTACCTGGCTTTGATGGCGCAACAGTCGCAGCGTATGCAGACATTGGTGGATGATTTGTTAACACTTTCACGGCTGGAAGGCAGCCCGCACCCTGGCGGCAATGATTGGGTGAACACCAGCGCGCTCTTTGCACAGTCTCAACAAGAAGCGCAGGCTTTGTCCAAGCTGCTGGCGCCGCATGGCCAAGACATCACGTTTGATGTGGGTGCTGGTTATGAAATTGCAGGCGTGCAGGCTGAGCTGTACAGCGCCATATCGAACTTGGTGACCAACGCAGTGCGTTACACACCGGACAGCGGTAAAGTTGAAGTGAGCTGGAAAATGCTGAATGACGGGCGAGGTGAGTTCATGGTCAAAGATACGGGTCCAGGCATTGCGGCAGAGCATCTGCCGCGCCTGACAGAGCGGTTTTACCGCATTGACCGCAGCCGTTCGCGCGAGACCGGGGGCACAGGTCTGGGCTTGGCGATTGTCAAGCATGTGGCGCAGCGCCACGGTGCAGAACTGCACATTGAAAGTCAGCTCGGGCAGGGCTCACGTTTTTCTATTACTTTTCCATCTGCTCGCGTACGCAGCTTGCAAACAGCCTAAGCCGATGCGCGGTGATTCTTGTGCGTTGCGCGCCATAGCAATACCAAGAAACAACCCGCCACCCCCCACAGCGCGATGCTGCTGGCAATCCAGAAAGTGCTGGGTAAGGGCATGGCTGCCAAGCCTGGCAAACCTTCATATGTCAGCAGGTAGCCACCATAAAGCCCAAACCCCCACAGTAAAACACAATACAACACCAATGGTGCAATCGTGATGCGGTAACAACGCAGTAAAAATGCACACACGGCTTGAATGCCGTCGGCCAGATGGTAGATGGCCACCCAAACAAGCAAAGAAGAAGCGGAGCTAACGATGACTGGATTGGCGGAATAAAAACCGGCAATGACATCTTTTGCTATCCATAAAGTAGCTGCTAGCACAATTGAAATAGCGACTGTGAGCTTTAAGCCCAATAGAACAATGCGTTTTGCATGGTCTGGTCTGCCAGCCCCCAGCCAAAACGACACCCGTGCGCTGCAAGCTATAGCCATCGACAGCGGCATCATGTAAAGGACGGCGGCGATGCTGGCCGCTATCTGGTGACTGGCTGATGCGGTGACGCCTAACCGGGCAATGAAGACCGCCATCAACGTAAACGATGTGACCTCCACCAGATACGCCAAACCAGCCGGAATACCCAACCGTGCGAAGTTGCCAATGGTTGGCCAGTTGGGGCGCTCCATGGGCTGCCAAATACGAAATGGTTTGTACATTGTTTGTGTACGCAGCATGACCAGGCCAAATGCCACCAGCAGGTAGTTGACGACCAAGGTGGCCCACGCACAGCCAACTGCGCCCATGGGTTCAACGCCTGCGCCGCCTGCCACCAGCCAGATCGATAACGGAATTTTGACCAGCAACGCTCCCACTTGCAACCACGTGACCATTAGCGGCTTACCCAGCGACTGGTTGAATGTGCTGTAGAGCCGAAACAATATGGATGGCGCAAACGCGAAAGCCAGCACGGTAAGGTAGTTTTGCACTTCAGCCAGCATGGCTTCAGGGACTTGTGCCCATCGCAGCAACGCTCCTGGGAGCAGCAGCGCTGTCATGCCTGCGATGGTGATGAGGCCACTCAAGTAAAGGCTTTGCCTGAACGAACGACCTATTTCGAGGTGTTTGTTGGCGCCCAACAATTCAGCCCAAATAGGCAGCAACGCCTGCACAATGCCGATCAAACCAACATATACGCTGATGTAGATGGCTGAACCCACTGACAGCGCCGCCAAAGAGGTGTCGCTGTAGCGCCCCGCAATCACCGTATCGGCAACGCCAAACGCCATGACAGCGAGTTGGCCGACCAGGACCGTACCAGCGTGCTTCGAAATGATTTTTAATTCGCTCACGGAATGCGAGCAGGGCGAGTATTTTTTGCGCTGTTGGTGACGCGTTTGAACAGCAAGACGTTTTCGTTTTTATCCGCTGGTCTGCGCAGTGTGGCCCAAAACGCCCAGTCGGGCAGGTTGACGGCATTACCCAGCGTCGATTGTGAGTCGGCATCAACAATCAGGAATTCGCAAGCTGCATCTGGTGCCGCTTGGCGCAGCTTGAGCTGGCCGTGGTACTGCAATGCGGCCGCTTGCGCGCTGCTGATGCCGTAAATTTCAGCGCAATCAGTTTTGCCAATTTGCTTTGCCACTTGCCGTGACATCGGGGCGTAGCTGCGGGCATAGTCAAGCAATGGCAACCACAGCGTCATCAGCAGCAACCAGCACAGCGTTGCGCCGCCCGCCGGCAGCACCAGTGATTTCCAGAGGGCTGTGCGGTGCGCACCGGTGCGCCATTTCACCAGCCAGGCCCAAGCCAGGGTTGCGCCCAGTGCCATTAAAAAAGCAAACCACGAAAAGCTCGGCTCAAACCCCGGTACCAGCTTGGCTACGTTCGCGGCTGGCTGGCGCGGCACGCCCGTTTGCATGGCAATCCACACCACCCAGATGATGATGCCGCAGCCTGTAAAAAATAGCAGGGTGAACCAGTCAATCAGTGATGCCACGCTGCGCTTGAGTGTTGGCAATGCAAAGGCGGCCAGCGCGGCCATGGGCGGCAGGCTCAGCAGCAAGCTGCGGTCAGCCGTTGGGGTCGTCAAAGTAGCCAGCACCCCGACTGTCGCAAACCATAGCGGCAGCGCCACGTGGCGGCTAGCGAGTTGTCTGCGCCAGCGCCAAAGTGTCCACATGGCCAGTGGCCAGGTCGGCCAGGTAAACCACAGCAGCAGGCGACCCAGTTTGCGCAAGTCCGTCCACGCGGTTTGCTCGCCAGTGCCTGGCAAATGAATGCGCCAACGCCACAAATCCAGCGCCATGGCCAGCAAAGCCACTCCAACAGTGATACCAACGATCAGTAGCAGCCATTGCCAGGACTGAAGCTTCGCGACCTTATCTGATGTGCTGGTTCGATCGTTGTCGCCCCAGCGCATGTGCGTCCACTCCACCAACGCACCACCGATGCCCAACAACATGGCGAGAGCAGGCGCACCGCTCAGTGCCAAGCCTGCCAGTCCCACCAGCAAGCCCAAAGCAGGGCCGAACAGCTTGGTGGCGCGGCGGTATGGGCTGGCGGCCATGGCATAAAAAACCAACGCTGTAAAACCCAGTTGCGCCAATGCTGGGGTAGTCTCATGCGACAGTTGTGCCAGACCCAGGCTGGCTATCAGTGCCAGTACGCCTGCATCGGCAATGGCACGTGCGTAGTCTGTCGGGCTGGCCTCACCGCCAAAGGCAAAGGCCACTGGTTGGGCTTGTGGGCTGCGCGCCAGGTAATAAATGGCATACCAGGTGGCCAGCAAACTCAACGTCAACAGCAGTATGAAGGGGATCCGCACTGCAAAAGTAGGGTCGATAAACGGCAGCAGGTTAATCGCGATGGCACCCAGCCAGTAAGGAACCAACGCATCAAAGCCATTGGCTTGTCCCAGCAGTTGGGGTGACAGCCAGTTCGCCCAGTTTGAGGCGAGTTCCTGCATCACGCCAAAAGCGGCGATGTCGTCGTTTTTCCAGGGGGCGCGGCCAAAAAAACCCGGCAGCACATAGGCTGCGCAAAACAGCAGCAGCGCCAACCTGGGCAGGCGGCGCACGGCGGATTGGGCAATGATGGCAGGAGAGGGCTTGTTCAAAACGATTGAAACTTAAAACAACTGATTTTTACGTAATGACAGACGAAAAAAAAGCAGCCTGAAACCAGGCTGCTTTTTCTAACTCAGGGTGCGGTTTAAGCAGCCGCTGGTGCAGCGTCTTTGGCAGCAGTTTTGCCAAAACGGTTGCGGAACTTCTCAACGCGGCCACCCATGTTGTCTACGGATTTTTGTGTGCCGGTGTAGAAAGGATGTGACTCGCTTGACGTGTCTAGTTTGTACAAAGGCAATTCCCGACCATCGTCCATTTTCACCATTTCTTTGGTGTTGACGCATGAGCGAGTAACGAATTTGAAGTTGTTGGACAAGTCCAAAAAGCAAACTTCGCGGTAGTTGGGGTGAATGCCGTCTTTCATTTCTCTATCCTTAAATATCGTTTCGGCAGCCACTCAAAACCGTTTTGAGCACTTTCCGGTAAGCCTAAGATTATAGCTTGATTAGCCGCCACGTCTCATCAAGTCGAAGAACTCGTGATTGTTCTTGGTCGCTTTCATGTTTTTCAGCATCAGCTCCATCGACTCGATTTCGTCCATGTTGTACATGAATTGGCGCAAAATTCGCGATTTTTGCAAAATTTCAGGCGCAAGCAACAGCTCTTCTTTACGTGTGCCGCTGCGATTCAAATGAATTGCCGGGAACACACGTTTTTCGTACAAACGGCGATCCAGATGGATTTCGCAGTTACCCGTGCCTTTAAATTCTTCAAAAATCACCTCGTCCATCCGGCTACCGGTGTCCACCAGCGCTGTGCCGATAATGGTCAGGCTGCCGCCTTCTTCAATCTTGCGAGCCGCGCCAAAAAAGCGTTTTGGCCTTTGCAAAGCATTGGCGTCCACACCACCTGTCAGGACTTTGCCAGATGATGGCAACACGTTGTTGTAGGCTCTGGCCAGGCGGGTGATGGAGTCCAGCAAAATCACCACATCTTTGCCCAGCTCTACCAAACGTTTGGCGCGCTCAATCACCATTTCAGCCACGTGAACGTGTCTGGCGGCGGGTTCGTCAAAGGTCGATGAAATTACTTCACCGCGCACGCTGCGCTGCATTTCGGTCACTTCTTCAGGGCGTTCATCCACCAGCAGCACCATCATCACCACGTCAGGATAATTGGCTGTAATCGCGTGGGCGATGTGCTGCATCATCACGGTTTTACCGGACTTGGGCGGTGCTACCAGCAAGGCGCGTTGGCCTTTGCCAATGGGAGCAATGATGTCGATGATGCGGCTGGTCAGGTTTTCTTCACCCTTGATGTCACGTTCGAGCTTGAACTGTTCGCGCGGAAAAAGTGGCGTCAAGTTCTCAAACATCACCTTGTGTTTGTTGTCCTCGGGAGCGCCGTCGTTGACCTTGTCCAGCTTGTTCAGTGCAAAGTAACGCTCACCATCTTTTGGCGTTCGCACTTCGCCTTCAATCATGTCGCCGGTGTGCAAATTGAATCGGCGAATCTGGCTCGGGCTGATGTAGATGTCATCAGTCGATGCGGTGTAGCTGGAGTCTGGCGCACGCAAAAAGCCGAAGCCGTCGGGCAGAACTTCCAAGACGCCGTCGGCGACGATGGTTTCACCGGTTTTGGAGCGTTTTTTGATGATGGCAAACATCAGCTCCTGCTTGCGCATGCGGCCTACGTTTTCAATCTCAAGGGCTTCGGCTTGCTTGAGGACTTCAGACACATGCAGTGCCTTGAGTTCATTTAAGTGCATGGATTAACCTGCTGTGATGGCGAAAAGAAGTAACTCGCTGGCGAGTCAAAAAAGAAAGTCAAGGAAGGCGGGGGAGGTTTTGTTTGAAGCCGGGGTGACATGCAGGCTTCACAAACCGAAAATTCGAGCCAGTCAAATAAGTCAGACCAGCGATTAACCAGAATTATGACAGGAAAAAAAAGGGCTTCAAAAGGCGATATTGGCAGGCACAGCCGAGGGCTGACCCCAGCCGTATTTCAAAAAGCCTCAGACCAGTTGCTGGTCAATGAAAGCAGTGAGTTGCGACTTGCTCATGGCGCCTACTTTGGTCGCAGCCAACTCCCCGTTTTTGAAAATCATCAGCGTCGGGATGCCGCGAATGCCGAATTTGGCCGGAATATCGCGGTTTTCATCAACATTCATTTTGGCGACTTGCAGCTTGCCTGCGTAACTGGTGGCCACTTCGTCAAGAATGGGCGCAATCATTTTGCAAGGACCGCACCATTCAGCCCAATAATCGACCAGCACGGGGTTGGGTGATTTCAGGACATCGGCTTCAAAGGTGGCATCGGTGGTATGTTTGATCAGTTCGCTGGCCATGGTGGCTCCTGTTTGGGGTTGCTTGGTGCACTTAACTAAGGGTATTTTGTCAGAAACCAAGCTCCTATGTCGACTATTGCCCGTGGCTACTTACTATGACCCTGATAGCTAGCGCTTCAAATGCTGGCTGGCTTGACGCCATGACGCAATTGGCCAGGCTGCTGCTGGCTAGAAATGTGCATCCTTCGCATGCAGTGGTGCTGCTGCCTTATGCCCAGCTGATGCAAGAGGCGAGCAAAGCTTGGGCTGCCCACTTTGATAGCCAGGGCCAACAAAGTGTTTTTGTGCCACGCTTTGAGACCACCATGAACTGGGCGGGTAGCGCTGTTTACGCACCCACACCACAAGACATTCAAATGGATCTGGCCATCGACGTGTTGACGGCTACCAGCTTGCTGCAGCGTGCTGGGCTGGCGGCGCAGCAAAATTTGCTGGCAGGCCGTTTGGTCGAAGCCGCTTGGTCGATTGCTCGGGTAGCGGCGGCGCGGCCACCCGCGCAGCGCTTGGCGTGGGGTGCGGGCAAAGCGCAAGAGTTGGCTGTGAGCATGGAGTCTGAAGCGCTGGCAATAGAGCTTGCCATTGCCCGCATTGCCTTGGCATGGGCGGCCGCCTCCAGCTACGCGACAGATTTGCTGTTTACCTCTGAGCTTGATTTGCTGGTAGTGATCGAAGGGTTTCAGTCTGAACCGTTGACAGAGGCGCTTAAAAACCATTTTGCGGGTCGCGTTGTTTCCATCCAACTTAAAACGCCTGAGCTGCAAGGTGCGCTGGCGTTGCATACCGCGCAAGACCTGGAGGATGAAGCGCACTTGGCCACAGCTTGCGTGTTGGCGCACCTGCAAGCGGGGCGCAGCCCGGTGGCGCTGATTGCGCAAGACCGGGTGCTGACGCGCCGCGTACGCGCCATGCTGGCGGGCAAAAGTGTGGCCATTCGCGACGAAACCGGCTGGAAGCTGTCGACCACCCGCGCCGCCGCTACCCTGATGGGTTTGCTGCGTGTACTGCCATGGGATGCACCGACCGATGCCGTGCTTGACTGGCTGAAAAACGCGCCTGCGTTTGATGTCCTTGACGTGACTCGGGTTGAAGTCGCTTTGCGCAAAAGAGGCGTTCGATACTGGCGCGGCGTGCCCACCGATCAGCCCGATACAGCGCCAATTGCCTTGCGCGTTGCCGCCGTGCGTGATGCGCTGCAAGCCATTCGCCCACTGGCTGACTGGTTGAGCGCTTTGCGTGATGCCCTGCAAACCTCAAAGCAGTGGGCAGATTTGGCAAGCGATACCGCTGGCATCAAAGTACTGGCCGCGCTGCACATGAACGAGGGCAGTGACCTTGCTTTGCATGCTACCCAACACAGCAACCTACGCATGAGCCTGCAAGACTTCACCGCGTGGGTGAACCAAACGCTGGAAGCCGCCAGCTTTGCGCCCGCGCATCCGCCTGTAGCTGAAGTGGTGATATTGCCACTCAGCCAGTTGCTGGGCCGAACCATGCAAGCGGTGGTGCTGCCGGGGTGTGATGATATTCGCCTGGCCGTGTCGCCTGAACCACCCGGCCAGTGGACGCCTGCGCAGCGTGCTTTGCTGGCTTTGCCAACGCGCCAGGAACTGGCCGATGCGCAGAGGGCAGCATGGCAATACGCCTTGACAGCACCGCACTTGGATGTGCTGTGGCGCGTGAGCGAAGGCGGTGAGCGCCTGATGCCCAGCGGCTTTGTGCAAGAGCTGCAACTAGAGCAATCCATGCCGTTTGCGGCTGACCCACGGCCAGTCCGTAGCGTGGTGGTTCAACCCACGTTGCATCCTGTGCCCACAGGCCAGGCGCTGCCCATTACCAAACTCTCTGCCAGCGCCTATGAAGACCTGCGTCGCTGCCCGTACCGCTTTTTTGCGTTGCGCCAGCTCAAGCTGCAAGAGGCCGACGAGCTGGAAAGCGAACTTGGCAAGCGTGACTTTGGCAACTGGCTGCATTTGCTGCTAAACCGCTTTCATGAGGCATTAAAAGTGACTCCAGCCAAAGAAATACGGGCGCAAACAGCTATGATTAATATAGCGGCTGATGAGGCTACGCAAATTCTGGGTTTGAGTGCCGAGGAGTTTTTGCCGTTCACCGCCATTTGGCCACGGGTTCGGGATGGCTACCTTGACTGGCTGGCCGCGCATCAGGAAACGGGAGCCAACTACCTTGAAGGCGAGGTGTGGAAAAGCATGCCACTAGGCCGTATTGAGCTGGTCGGCAAAATTGACCGCATTGACCAGTTGCCCGATGGCAGCCGCCTGGTAATCGATTACAAAACCGAGCCCGGAACCACCACCAAGGCGCGTCTTAAAGTGGCCGGTGAAGACACCCAACTGGCCTTTTACGCCGCGCTACTTGAAGACGACACGCTAGCAGCTGCCTACGTCAACCTGGGTGAAAAAGAGCCCACCATAACCTATGCACAGCCCGAGATTGTTGATCTGCGGGATGACCTGATTGGCGGGATTTTGAGCGATTTGGAGCGGATTGCAGAAGGTGTACAGCTACCTGCGTTGGGGGAGGGGAAGGCGTGTGAGTACTGCGCAGCTAGAGGTTTATGCCGCAAGGACTTCTGGTCATGAATATTGCCCCCACGCTTGTCACTTCGTGTACTACGCTGCCCCCCGAGGGGGCTAATTTTTCTAGGGGCGGCCCGTCGAAAAATTCCCAACCAGCCTATACCCACAACGGCGAAAGCATCTCCGCCGAAGCCTTTTATGCGATTGCCTGCGATCCGCGCCGCAGCGTAGCTGTTGAGGCTTGCGCAGGCGCTGGCAAAACCTGGATGCTGGTGTCGCGCATGGTGCGGGCGCTGCTGGACGGGCAAACCAGGCCGCATGAAATTTTGGCCATCACCTTCACCAAAAAGGCTGCGGGCGAGATGCGCGAGCGTTTGTATGAGTGGCTGGAGCAGTTTGCCAAGGCTGACGATGAAACGCTTGAAAATGAGCTCAAGAGCCGTGGTTTCGAGGGTAAAAATGGCCTTCAGACCAATGAATACGGGCGCAAGCAGCTATCAAATTTATACCGACAAGTGCTTGCGAATGGCCGCCCGGTACAGATCAGAACCTTTCACAGCTGGTTTGCTGCGTTGCTGCGCACTGCCCCTATGGCCACCTTGCAGCAGCTCGGTCTGCCGCTCAACTACGACCTGCTGGAAGACGATAGTCAGGCCAAGGCGCTGGTCTGGCGGCGTTTTTATTCAGCGCTGTTGAACCAGCCCGATTTAAGGGCAGATTTTGAAAGCGTGGTGCTCGCGCACGGCCGCTATCAGGCGAACAAAGCGCTGCAAGGCGCATTGGACAAGCGCACAGAGTTTTTACTGGCTGACGCTTTGGGTGTCGTTGACTCCTCAGTCCGTCATTTCACTGACCAATTTCCTGATTTTGCAGGGTTAGCCTGGCCCGAAGACGCTCTGCGCATCCTGGAGACAAGCGAGCTGTTGCTGGCAGCCGCTAAAGCGCTGGGCAGGGCATCCGCCCCCACGTTTTCAACCAAAGGCGCTGAGCTTGAAGCGGCCTTGAGCCAGGGCAATGCGGCGGGGGTGTTGCTCAGTTTGCTGACAGAAAAAGGCGCACCCCGAAAATTCAGTGAAAAAATCATTGGTATTGCGACGGTGCGTGAGGCGCAAGACTTGGCTTTGCGCGTTGCAGAGGCGGCAACGCAGCACCAGGCCTGGGACTATCAGCAGCGCATGGCGCGCCTGGCTCGCTTGCTGCTGGCCGAGTTTGCCTCGCTCAAGCATGAGCGCGGCTGGGTCGACATGAACGATGTTGAACGCGCCGCGCAAATTATGCTGAGTAATGAGGTGTTGTCGGGCTGGGTGCAGGAGAAGCTGGACGCGCGTATCCGGCACTTGATGATTGATGAATTTCAAGACACCAATCCGCTGCAATGGCAGGCGCTGTCAAGTTGGTTGAGTGGCTATGCTGGCGCCGCCAAAGCGCCCAGCGTCTTCATCGTTGGCGACCCCAAGCAAAGCATTTACCGCTTTCGCCGCGCCGAACCGCAGGTGTTCATTGCCGCGCAGGTCTTTATGCGCGAAGCACTCGGTGGCGACCTGCTGGCCTGCGACCACACGCGGCGCAGCAGCCTGGCGGTGATTGGCGCTGTCAATACAGTGATGGGCGCAGCGCAGGCGGACGGTTATGAGGGTTTCAGGCCGCACACCACGTCGTCAGATGCGCCGGGCAGGGTGCTGCGTTTACCGCCCACATTGCGAACTGAAAAAGGCCTGAACACTGAGGTTTTTGAATGGCGTGACAGCTTGACAACGCCGCGCGAATTGCCCGAAGAAACCCTGCGGACTTTGGAAGCGCGTCAAGCCGCCGCCTGGATTCAAAGCCAAATCGCCAGCGGGATGACCCCTACGCTTGTCGCTTCGCGTACTGTGCTGTCCCCCGAGGAGGCGCATTTTTCCTTGGGGCGGCCCGGCGGAAAAATATTGCTACCTTCTGACATCATGGTGTTGTCGCGTAAACGCGCCAGCTTGCTGCCGCTTCTGGAAGAGCTACGCACCCTGCACATTCCCGCCCAGATTGGCGAAAAAACCGAACTCATCGACTGCTGCGAGGTGCTGGACGTCGTGGCGCTGATCGACGTGCTGGTCTCGCCCCAGCATGACTTGTCGATGGCGCGCGCGCTGCGTTCGCCGCTGTTTAACCTGAGCGACGACGCGCTGGTGCAGATTGTTTTGTCAAAGCGTGACGCAACGCAGTCATGGTACGACGTGCTACAAAATAATGAGCTGCTTGCACCCGATTTTGTTGGGCTAAAGGCTGTTTTAACCAAATATAAAGCACTTATCGACACGCTCCCCCCCCACGATGCATTGCAAGCCATTTACGACCAGGGCGATGTGTTGGCCCGCTTTGCCGCCGCCGCCCCAGCCGCCAACCGCGCGGCGGTGCTGTCTAACTTGCGAGCGCTTTTGTCAGCGGCTTTGCAGGTCGATGGTGGCCGTTACGCCACGCCGTATGCCTTTGTTCGCGCGCTCAGGGCAGGCGGCTTGCAATCGCCGGCTGCCGTTAACCCGGACGCCGTTCGCCTGCTGACCATCCACGGTGCCAAAGGCTTGGAAGCACGCGCCGTGCTGTTGCTGGACACCGACACGGCAGAGCGCAATGCAGCCAGCATGAGCGTGTTGGTCGATTGGCCGGGCGAGGCGTTGGCACCGCACAAGTTCGTGTTTTTAATCAGCGAAAGCACGCCGCCCGCCTGCGCCGTAGAAACCCTGGCGATTGAGCAAGCTGCCCGCCAACGTGAAGAACTGAACGCCCTGTACGTGGCCATGACGCGAGCCAAAAACACGCTGGCCGTGTCATCGATTGAGCCTTACCGCGAAGCGCCCGGTAGCTGGTGGCAGCGGCTGCATGGGCTGGCGGATGAAGAACTTGTCCTTGCCAATGCTGCTGCCCCCGCTATTGATGAGCCCATTCAATTCAATCTGCCGGACCTTCCTGCTCACACCCCCATGCTAGTCAGCGAGCCGCCGCCAGAGCCCAAGGCAGATTCACCCAGCGCCCGCGTTGGCAAAGCCATGCACCGCCTGCTGGAATGGGGTGACTTGTCAGCCCAAGCCGCCAGTAGCGTGCGGCGTGAATTTGCTTTGAGCATTGAGCAACTGCAAGATGCGCAAACCAAAGCCCAGCGCATCAAAAGTGGTGCTGCAGCTTGGGCTTGGGACGCAGCGGCCATCGCCTGGCAGGGCAATGAGGTTGAATTGACCCACGCAGGCGAAACCTTCAGGCTGGACCGCCTGGTGCAGCGCAAAGATGCAGGCCACGCGCGTCACTGGTGGGTGCTTGACTACAAATCTGCTGCTTATCCTGAGCGCCAGTCGGATCTGGTGGCGAAAATGCAGACCTACAAAGCGGCTCTTCTGGCAATTTACCCAGGTGAGGTGGTGAAAGCGGCGTTTTTAACCGCTGACGGTGCGGTGGTTGAGGTCGCCTGAGATAATTCTGACAAAAGCCTGCAAAAGCAGTTCAAAACACTGTTTTCAACGTCATTTCACCTGTCAAATAGGCTTTTAGACCAATAAATACGGGCGCAAACAGCTCCTGAAATAATAGCAAATGGACACCCTCTTTTGACCCCACTTTCTGCAAATTCTGTCCCTCCCGTCAAGATTGTTGTCATCGGTGGCGGCCCCGCTGGCTTGATGGCGGCTGAAGCCATTGCTGGCGCAGGTAGCGCTGTTCAGGTGTCGCTGTATGACGCGATGCCTTCTGTCGGGCGCAAGTTCTTGCTGGCTGGCAAGGGCGGCCTGAACCTGACACATTCTGAAGATTTTCAGCCTTTCGTCAGCCGCTACGGCATGGCGGCCACTCGTTTGCAGCCGATGTTGAACCAATTTGGAGCGCAGCACTTGCGCGACTGGGCGCAGGGCTTGTGCATTGAAACCTTTGTCGGCAGTTCAGGTCGCGTTTTCCCCAAAGACATGAAAGCCGCGCCGCTCCTCAGAGCCTGGCTGCACCGCCTGCGTAACGCTGGCGTGCAGTTTTTCATGCGCCACCGCTGGCTGGGTTGGGATGACGACGGCGCACTGAGGTTTGAAACGCCTCAGGGCGAAGTTTATGTTCAAGCTGACGCAATAGTGTTGGCCTTGGGTGGCGGCAGTTGGGCGCGGCTGGGTTCCGACGGGGCTTGGGTCAGCCTGCTGGCAGCGCGCGGCGTTGATGTTGCGCCCCTAAAACCAACGAATTGCGGCTTTGATGTGGCAGGCTGGACGCCTCACTTTTCATCCAGGTTTGCGGGCCAGCCGTTCAAGTCAGTGGCGATTCATTTCGCCGATTCTCAAGGAAATGCATTCAGCCGCAAAGGCGAGTTTGTCGCCACCGCCACGGGCGTGGAAGGCAGCCTGATTTATGCCGCGTCCAGCTTGCTGCGGGACGAGATTGCCAAAAACGGCAGCGCCACCTTCACGCTTGATTTGCTGCCGGACAAAACGGCCGAGCACGTATTGGCTGAGGTCAGCCACCCGCGCGGCTCGCGCTCGCTTTCCAGCCACCTCAAAAGCCGCTTGAAAATTGAGGGCATCAAGGCTGCCTTGTTATATGAACTGTTCGACAAACAGACTTTAAATGACCCCATGCAGTTAGCCAACGCCATCAAGTCGCTGCCCGTCACGCTGGTGGCAGTACGGCCGATTGACGAGGCCATCAGCAGCGCAGGCGGCGTGCGCTTTGAAGGTCTTGGCGCTCAATTGCAACTCAAAGCTGAAATAAGTCCTGATTTGCCATTCTTTTGCGCAGGTGAAATGCTGGACTGGGAAGCCCCCACCGGCGGTTATTTGCTGACCGCCTGTTTTGCAAGCGGGCAGTTAGCGGGGCAAGGTGTGCTGCGTCATTTTGGGCTTCAAGCCTAAGGCCAGGACGCCGCTCAAATTACATTTTGAAACGCATTCCTTTTTGCCTCATTCGCCTTTTACCAACACCCCTGCGGCATACAATGTTTGGTTACATTGCCTGCTGTAAAGCGGTGTGCATTATTTATCATTCAGTTAACGTCATTTTGGAGTTTGCCTGTGTTTATTTCTTCTGCCATTGCCCAAACCGCCCCCGCAGCCGCTGGCGGCAGCGACATGATGTCGTCCTTGACCGGCATGTTGCCCTTGGTACTGATGTTTGTGGTGCTGTATTTCGTCATGATCCGCCCACAAATGAAAAAGCAAAAAGAGCACCGCTCCATGATTGACGCGCTGGCCAAAGGCGACGAAGTTGCCACGGCAGGCGGCTTGCTTGGCAAAGTCACCAAGCTGGGTGACTCGTATTTGACGCTGGAACTGGCCGCTGGCATTGAGGTGCAATTGCAACGCAGTGCGATTGTTCAGGTGCTGCCAAAAGGCGCGATCAATACCTCCAAGTAATTTTTAAATAGCGCGCTCACCATGAATCGTTATCCGGCCTGGAAATACGCCATTTTGGCGCTGGCATTGCTTGTGGCGATTGTTTACGCCTTGCCCAATGTGTTTGGTGAGGCCCCTGCGGTGCAGGTGTCCAGCAGCAAATCGGCCATCAAGGTCGACCTGACCACGGTCACGCGGGTGCAAGACGCACTGAAGTCAGCCAACATCACGCCAGAGGTTGTTGCGCTGGATGGCGGCTCGGTCAAGGCGCGCTTTGACAACACAGACACCCAGATCAAAGCCAAGGATGCTATTCAAAAAGCGTTGAATCCAGAGGGCGCAGAAGGCACTTACATCGTGGCGCTCAATTTGCTGTCTCGCTCGCCCGCATGGCTGACAGCTCTGCACGCATCGCCGATGTATCTGGGTCTGGATTTGCGCGGCGGCGTTCACTTCATGTTGCAGGTTGACATGCAGGCGGCACTGACCAAGAAGGCAGAATCGCTGTCAGGGGATTTGCGCACGGTGATGCGTGAGAAAAACATCCGCCATTCAGGCATCAGCCGCAACGCGCAAATTGTTGAAATCCGTTTTCGCGACACCCAGACGCTGGACGCAGCCAAGGCACTGATACAGGATCAGTTTCCTGATTTGCAGACCCGCGATGCGCCTGAAGGCGTTGAATACAAACTCACGGCCAGCATCAAGGCAGAAGCCGCCCGCCGCATCCAGGATCAGGCGCTCAAGCAAAACATTTTGACACTGCACAACCGCATCAATGAGCTGGGCGTGGCCGAGCCTGTCATTGCGCAGCAGGGCACTGACCGCATCGTGGTGCAACTGCCTGGCGTGCAGGACACCGCCAAGGCCAAAGACATTTTGGGCCGTACCGCCACGCTGGAAATGCGTCTGGTCGATGAAAGTGCGGAAGGCCGCTCAGCAGAAACCAACACGGGTGCTGTGCCTTTTGGCTCTGAACGCTTTTTGGAACGCGATGGCCGGGTGGTGATTGTCAAAAAGCAGGTCATCATCACGGGTGAAAACCTGACGGATGCGCAGCCCGGTTTTGATTCACAAAGCCAGCAACCCAAAGTTGATTTGACAGTTGATGCCAAAGGTGGCCGCATCATGCGTGACACCAGCCGTGAAAACCTGAAAAAACGCATGGCGATTTTGCTGTTTGAAAAAGGCAAGGGCGAGGTCTTGACCGCCCCTGTGATTCAAGGTGAGTTGGGCAATCGTTTTCAGATTTCAGGTTCGATGAGTGTTGCTGAGGCCAGTGACCTGGCGCTGCTGCTTCGCGCTGGTTCGCTCGCTGCACCGATGGAAATCATAGAAGAGCGCACGATTGGCCCAACGCTGGGTGCTCAAAACATCGCCAAAGGCTTTCAAAGTGTGACTTACGGCTTTGCCGTTATTGTGATTTTCATGGCAGCTTATTACATGCTGATTGGCGTGTTTTCAGGCATTGCACTGGCGGTCAACCTGCTTTTACTGATCGCGGTTTTGTCGATGTTGCAAGCAACCCTGACCTTGCCAGGTATGGCGGCCATGGCGCTGACGCTGGGCATGGCCATTGACTCGAACGTGTTGATCAATGAGCGCATTCGGGAGGAACTGCGAAACGGCGCGTCGCCGCAAGCGGCCATCCACACTGGTTATGAAAAGGCTTGGGCAACGATTTTGGACTCCAACATCACCACCTTGATTGCCGGCTTTGCTTTGCTGGCCTTTGGCTCTGGTGCGGTACGCGGCTTTGCGGTGGTGCACTGTATTGGTATCTTGACCAGCATGTTTTCAGCCGTATTTTTCTCACGTGGCATGGTGAACCTTTGGTATGGTCGGCAGAAAAAGCTCAAGTCAGTGTCGATTGGCACAGTTTGGCGGCCTGACCCTGCAAACGCAGCCAGTACGCCTACGGTTACCAACTCCTAAAGAAGGACAAAAACATGGAGTTTTTCAAAATTGGCAAAGACATTCAGTTCATGAAGCATGCCAAGGTGCTGAACGGTATTTCTTTTGCAACGTTTATTTTGGCGGTCTTTTTCCTGTTCAGTCGGGGTCTGCATTTGTCGGTTGAATTTACCGGCGGCACATTGATGGAGGTCAGTTACTCCCAGCCTGCCGATGTAGAAAAGATACGCACCACCATCTCAGGCTTGGGCTTGACGGATGTTCAGGTGCAAAACTTTGGCACAGCACGCGACATCATGATTCGCCTGCCTGCGCAAAAAGGCGTCAGTACAGCGCAGCAAAGCGACAAGGTGCTGACAGCTTTGAAAGCGTCTGACAATTCGGTTACTTTAAAGCGTGCAGAGTTTGTCGGACCGTCGGTCGGTGAAGAGCTTGCAGCCGATGGCTTGAAAGCGCTGGGCATGGTGATTGTCGGCATCATGATTTACCTTGCCTTTCGTTTTGAATGGAAGTATGCGGTGGCGGGCATCATTGCCAACTTGCACGACATCGTCATCATTCTTGGATTTTTCGCCTACTTCCAGTGGGAATTTTCACTCTCGGTATTGGCGGCAGTGCTGGCCGTGTTGGGGTATTCCGTCAATGAATCGGTGGTTATTTTTGACCGGATTCGCGAGAACTTCCGGCGCTACCGCAAGATGGATGTGGTGCAAATTATTGACAACGCCATCACCTCAACCATCAGCCGGACCATCATCACGCACGCCTCCACGCTGGTTATGGTCGTGTCCATGCTCATCTTTGGTGGCCCGACGCTGTTTTACTTTGCGCTAGCGCTGACGATTGGTATTTTGTTTGGCATTTATTCATCCGTATTTGTTGCCGCGGCCATTACCATGTGGTTGGGCATCAAGCGCGAAGACCTGGTCAAAGTTGCCGTGAAAAAAGACGAAGACCCCAACGACCCAAATGCGGGTGCGACGGTTTAAAAGTCCAGTCCATTACATCCGAGAACTGTGGCCAGCCTAGATAACCGATCAAGTCCTCTTACAGCAAAGGCGCGTGAAATTTTTACGGCGCATGCCGCGAAAGTCTTGCCTGAAATCGCCAAAGCAATTCTGGACAAGCTGTCTGATTTGGTAGACCAGCCTGCCAGCGCGCCTGTCATGCAGGATCGTCGCGACGCCTGGCTGGCGTTTCAGTCGTCTGGCAAAGCCTGGACCAACGGCACCAACAAAGCCTGGAGGCTTGCGCTGGATCAAGCGCCCCAATCCATTGGCACGATGTTCGACGTCGAAAACGGGAAATTCGAGTTGATGGACAACGAGGTGATGGAGAACAAGATTCTCGCCTCGCGGCTTGGGCTGCGTATTCTTGATGTGGTGAGCTGGGAGCTTAACGACTTGCGTTTGCGGGTTCAAAGCCTGGACAACGTGTCTGAACTGGCGTCCAACGACATCTTCAGGCCAGAAGTGCTGGCCCGGCAGATGATTGAGCAATGGACTGCGGCAGGCTTGTTGCGCGATACCTGGATGGCGACGCAGGTTGTGATTCAAAATCGCGTGGCCGAGCATTTGCTGGAGGCTTACCACACAGCCAACGAATTTCTGGTCCAGCAGGGAGTGATGGCTGAAATCGATTTACGGCCTCTCGTCAAGCGTACACCTTCGGGCATCATCAAAGCACAAGCATCGCCTGCCAAACCTGGCGCACCTAGAGATGGTGGTGCAGCCCAGTCGGGTTCAGGCTCAATGGGTGCCCAGAATTCTGGAAGTCAAGGCAGCAGCTACGGTGGCAGTTACGGCAACAGCAGCTATGGCGGCGCAGGGGGCGGCGGCGGAAACAGCGGTGGGGGTGCGGGCGGCAGTGGCTACGTTGGCAGTAACTTTGGTGGCGGTGGTCAAGGTTATGGCGGTAATGGCGGTGGCGGTCAAGGCTCTGCTGGTGGCAGCGGCAGCAGGGGTAGTGCTGCTTCCAGTCGGTCAGGCTCGGGCTCGGGCTCGGGCTCGGGCTCGGGCTCGGGCTCAGGCTCAGGCTCAGGCGGTGATGGTGGCAGTGGCAGTGGTTCTGCGCGGCATATCCGAAGTGGTCATGCTGCGCATGAAGAAACCCGCATGCAGACAGCTACTACGCCGCTAGCCAAAGCCAAAATGCGTGCCCAAGGCGTGATGGGCGGCTTGATGCGGCTCTTGACCAATCAAGTGGCCGGTTTTGACGACACACGCGGTGCTCAGGCTTCGCCACAACTTGCACGGGCACTGGCAGGCATGGTTGCCGGGGACAGCAAACATCAACGAACCGTGACGGCAGAGACCGGTGACCAAGTCTATGGTGCGGTGCATGTAGAGCAGGCTTCTACTGAATTGCGCCAAAGAACCAGCACACTGAAAAAGGCAGCAACCACCTCGGCTGAAAAAGCAACCATTGAAATTGTGGCACTGATGTTTCAGAGCATTCTGGCTGAAGACCGTATTCCGTCGGCGGTGCGGGTCTGGTTTGCGCGTTTGCAAATGCCGGTTTTGCGGGTGGCGATTTCAGAGCCTGAATTTTTTGGCTCCTTGCAGCACCCAGCGCGCCGGCTGATTGACCGCATGGGCTCTTGCGTGCTGGGCTTTGACATCGATGTGTCGGGTAACGCGATGGAAATTGAGATCAAGCGCATCGTGCAGGTCATTGAGCAATACCCTGAAACCGGGCGCCGGGTGTTTCAATTGGTTTACGACGAGTTTCAAAAATTCCTCTCCAAATTTTTGTCTGAAAACGGCAGTGCCGCGCGGGTCGTCAGCATTGCCCAGCAGGTCGAGCAAAAAGAGACCATGGCGATTCAATACACCATTGAAATGCGCAAGATGCTCAACGACATGCCGGTGCGTGACGAAATCCGTGAGTTTCTTTTCAAGACCTGGGCTGAAGTGTTGGCGATTGCCGCCATGCGCAATGGGCCGCAGCACGAGCAAACTCTCACGCTCAAACGCTGTGCTTCTGACCTGGTGTGGGCGGCCAGTGCCAAGCCAAATCGTGCAGACCGCGCCAAGGTCATTGCCGATTTGCCCAAGCTGCTGCAGTTGCTGCGCATGGGCATGAGCATGCTCGGCATGGACAGCAAAACCCAAGACGAGAACATCAAAATCATCAGTGACACATTGGCGGATGCTTTTATGTCCAAAACCGGTGCGATTTCCCCAGAACGTATTGATGCTATGGCGAATCGTCTGTCCAATCTGGAAGACTATTTGTCCGATGAAGACGTGGGTGACTTGCCTCTCGACACAGAAGCCTTGGTGATGATGATCGGCATTGATGCATCAGATATCGAAGTGGTGACCGACGGCGGCAGCCAGCCCACCGAGGCCATGCGGGCTTGGGCACACGAGCTGCAGTTGGGGTCATGGTTTAGTCTTGATCACAATGGCCGCATCAGCCATGTCCAGTTTGCTTGGCGAAGTGACCGCAAGCAACTGCATTTGTTTGCCTCAGCCGATGGTCGCAACTTCCTGATTCAGGCGCGCAGGCTGGCGGCTTATTTGCAGGCAGGCCTGCTGTTGCCGACGGAAGAAGAAGCCTTGACGGTGCGCGCTACCCGTGATGCGCTGGCTAAGCTTGAGGCAAATCCTGAACGACTACTGGGCTAGCGGTCGTTTTTGGGTGCTTCCAGAAATTCAGATTTTAGTTACGACGTAACTTGGGTACAAGTTAGTCTTCTCTGAAACTTCGTTTTCGGGATGAAGTGCAAGGCGCCTGTCGTATCGCTCTCCGAGCTCATACGAGGGTCGCGCAGGACACCGGAATGCACTTGTGTGCATGAGGTATCGGGGCACCGCCGAATGCCACGCGTTCGCTAAAGCTCAGTGCCGCAATTCTCCCGAAAAATGGATTTATAGATGCACCCTAGTGCCCAACGCGGTAAGTCGTGTCATCGCACAACTCATCCAGCACCAGTGCATCGGGCTCTTGACCAAAACTCCAGTACACCATCAGCACAATGATTTTCAGGTCGTCCAGCGCCACAGGGCTGTCATGTGTGGCCATGGCGCGGTCAATCACGATCTCGCGCATGTGCGGCGGCAGCACCCCGGATGATTCCAGAAAGCTCACAAAACCCAAAGCCTCAACGCCAATTTGCTCTTGCTCGGCAACGCTGTAGGCGCGCATGCTGCCAGGCGATTGGGCTTGCACCATTTCTGCATGGTCTGTATTGGCGGCAGGCAAATAAATCTGCGTGGTTTGCGCGGCAGTGTTTAACCCATCCAGCCAGACCAGCGCCGCGTTAATCTCATCAGCTTCAAAACCCACAACCGTCAGTTTGCGGCCCAGTTGGTGCAGCTCAGGGCAAGCGTCACCTTGCCAGTAGTTTTCATAGACATAGACCAAAACTTCAAACATGGCTCAATGTATCCCAAAAAATGTCGCTGCCATATTACCTAGTTAGCGCCTTGGTAAAATCAGCCCCAACCTAACCCGGAGCGTCATGCAGTTTTTTTGGTTCATCATCTCAGGCGGCATTGCCACTGCCTTGCATTACGCCGTATTGATAGCACTGGTGGAACTGCTCGGCATGTCGGCCGCACCTGCTGCGACTATTGGTACCTTGTGTGGCGCAGCGGTGTCTTATTTGCTCAACAGGCGCGTGACGTTTGCGGGAACCACCACTGGCCACGGTCAGGCGGTGCCCAGGTTTATAGCTGTTGCGCTGCTGAGCGCTTTCCTCAATGGTTTGCTGGTCTGGATTGGCGTACAAACGCTGGGCTGGCACTATATGGCGGCGCAGGCACTGGCAACCGTGCTTGTCATGGGGCTGACTTTTCGACTTTACCGAAACTGGACTTTTGCGCAATGAATCCAACCCAACTGATGCCCGATGGCTGCACCCTGAGCATCATTGTTCCGGCCTACAACGAAGAAGAAGTACTGCCGATTTTTCATAGCCGCCTGGTTGCTGCGCTGGCCAATGTCAAAGAGCTTGAAGGCCGCTGGGAAGTGGTTTACGTCAACGACGGCAGCAAAGACGGTACGCTGCGCATTTTGAAAGAACTGCAACTGACAGACCCGTCCATTGGCGTGGCAGCCCTGAGCCGCAACTTTGGCAAAGAAGCCGCCATGAGTGCGGGCCTGAAACTGGCGCGCGGTGATGCCGTCATTTTGATCGACGCCGACCTGCAAGACCCGCCCGAACTGATTGGCGACATGGTGCGCGTCTGGCAGCAGGGCGCAGATGTCGTCAACATGAAGCGCAGCAGCCGTCAGGGTGAAACCTGGTTTAAAAAAGCTTCAGCTGCCTGGTTTTACAAAGTCATCAATTGGCTGTCTGAAGTGCATATTCCTGAAAACGTCGGCGACTTCCGCTTGCTCAGCCGCCGCGCTGTCGATGCGTTGAACCAGTTGCCTGAAAGTAACCGCTTCATGAAAGGCCTGTTTGCCTGGATAGGCTACAAACAGGTGGTGGTCGAATATGCGAGGCACCCCCGCGCGGCAGGCGAGACCAAATGGCCTTACCTCAAGCTGCTTAATTTTGCGATTGAAGGCATCACAGGCTTTTCAGTTGTGCCGCTGCGGCTGGCCAGCTTCGCCGGGTTTTTAACCGCATTTTCAGCCTTTGTTTACGCGTTGTTTTTACTGGTCAAAACGCTCACAATTGGTGACTCGGTCAAAGGCTTTCCAACATTGATTTTGACGATTCTGATTTTGGGCGGCTTGCAGTTGATGGCCATGGGCATCATTGGTGAATACCTGGGTAGATTGTTCATGGAAAGCAAACGCAGGCCTTTGTTTTTGATTGATGAATACGCGCCACCACAAGCAGTTGCTGGCACGGTGACCGAAAAATCTACAAAAGCCATCAGCGCATGAGCAACAGTCAAAACACAAGCAGCCGCTGGCTGTGGATCACACTCGGATTTGTCGCGTTGGCTAGGCTGCTCACTTTAGGCCTATACCCACTGACCGACACCACCGAAGCCAGGTACGGCGAAGTGGCCCGCAAAATGGCCGAACTCGGCAACTGGGTCACACCGCTGTACGACTACGGCGTGCCTTTTTGGGCCAAGCCGCCACTCACCACCTGGCTGTCGGCCATCAGCATTCAAGTGTTTGGCGTGAATGAATTTGCCGCGCGCCTGCCGTACTTTTTACTCGCGGTGCTGATTGCCTGGCTGCTGTGGGCCTGGGTGCGCCGCACATCTGGCAGGCAGGCTCAATTGGCCGTGGCCATGATGAGCGGCACCTTGCTGTATTTCGTGGCCTCTGCTGCCGTGATGACCGACTTGGGTCTTGTACTGGGCACAACGCTGGCTTTGCGCGGCTTTTGGGCAGCGTTTGAGCAAGGTGACTCTGCTCGCCCCAAAGAAGTCTGGCTGCTTTTCATCGGCCTGGGTATTGGGCTGCTGGCCAAAGGGCCGATTGCGGTGGTGCTGTCTGGCTTGCCGATTGGCCTGTGGATGCTTTTGAGCGGCAACATCAAAGCATCATGGCAGCGCCTGCCGTGGCTCAAAGGCAGTTTGCTGACATTCGCAATTGCCGCGCCCTGGTACGTCATGGCCGAGATCCGCACACCGGGTTTTTGGGAATATTTTTTCATCGGCGAGCACTGGAACCGCTTTACCGTCACCGGCTGGGCGGGGGACAAATACGGCACGGCCCACGCCACCCAGCGCGGCGCGATCTGGGTGTTTGCGCTGGCGGCGGTCATGCCCTGGACGGTGATACTGCCGCTGCTGTGGGTAGGCCGCAAGGCACCTTCAGCAGCGCAAAAGTTTGAAGCTCCCAGCTATGCACGCAGCTTGACGATTTATCTGCTGGCCTGGTCGGTCGCGTCTTGCCTGTTTTTCACCATGTCAGGCAATATTTTGTGGACCTATGTGTTGCCCGCCTTGCCCGCCATGGCGCTGCTGGCTGCGCGCTGGCTCAGCCGTGACACCAGAACCCGCTGGGTAGATGGCGTGGTAGCGGCAGGTGTGCTGGCCATGAGCCTGCTGATAGCGGCTTTCTTCGTGCGCGAAGAGCTGGCAGACAGCTGGAAGTCCGCCAAAAAAACGGTGCAAGCGCATCAGGCCAGCGCTTCAGGCCAGCCGTTGCTTTTCATGGGTGACTTGCCGTATTCAGCGTCTTTTTACTCGAAAGGCAAGGCCAGAGCATTGCCCGGCAACCCTGAGCTGGCCCAGCGCCTGCAAACCGGCCCGATTTTTGTAGCGCTCAACCCGGACCAGGTGAGGGCCTTGACCCCAGAGCTGGCAGTCCAGCTGAAGCTGGAGGCAACTTCAGGTGCGTACAAACTGTATTCAACGGGTCAAAAGTAGCTTGAAACTGCCTTAAAAGGCTATTTTGGTGGTCTTTTAGGCCTCTAGACCAATAAATACGGGCGCAAGCAGCTCCTGAATTTATAGCGTTTTAATTTCAGCGTTTCCGGTATTGCGCAGCGCCAAACAGCACTTCACGTGCAATATCAGTGGTGATCGGTTTGCGCAGCTCGGCCAGTACCTTGACGCCGCGTTCAACGGCCGGGCGTGCTGCGATCAGGTCAAACCAGCGTTTCAGGTGCGGGTAATCTGCCCAGTCAATGCCGTGGTTGGCCCAGTTGCGCAGCCACGGGAAGATGGCGATGTCGGCAATGGTGTACTGGTTGCAGGCGATGAATTTGCTGCTGGCCAGTTGTTTGTCCATCACGCCGTACAGGCGCTTGGTTTCATTGGTGTAGCGGTTTATCGCGTAGTCAATCTTTTCAGGTGCGTACTGCCTGAAGTGGTGCGTTTGCCCAATCATCGGACCCACGCCGCCCATCTGAAACATCAGCCACTGCAGCGTTTGAAACTTCAGGCGATCCGTTTTGGGTAAAAACTTGCCCGTTTTAGCCGCCAAATAAAGCAAAATCGCACCTGATTCAAAAAGCGCTATCGGTTTGCCGTCAGGGCCGTGCGGGTCAACCAGCGCGGGGATTTTGTTATTCGGGCTGATGGCTAAAAACCCGGGTTTGAACTGGTCGCCCGCACCAATATCCACCGCAATCGCCTCCCAGTCTTTGCCCAGTTTGAAACCACACTCTTCGAGCATGACGTGAACTTTGTGGCCATTCGGCGTGGGCCATGAGTAAACCTTGATCATTTTGCTTTTCCTTTGCTACTATGGATGCTGCACTTTAAGAGAAAAAGCCTCGCCATGTTTGACCGCCTGAAAAAAGCTTTTGCCCAGCCCGCTGCCGGCCCCGCGCACCCCGTCGCGCCCGATGCCGTGTCAGAGTGGGCGGGTACCAAAGGTTTTGCGTTTGCAGGCATTGGCGAGGACAAGGGTTTTGCCTTGTCAGGCAAGGTTGGCAACAAGCCCTGGAAGCTGGAACGCGGCAAGTCGTCGCGTGACTACATTCGCGGTGAAGAGCTGCGGGCCAGGGCTGAACTTGGCCTCAATGATGACGTGGCCGTGCTTGTCATGAACCGCCCGCTCAAAGAAGCGCTTGAAAAACGCGCTTACGAGATGTATACCGACACCCTGCAAACCACAGCAGACCCAAGCCTGCCGGAAGAAATGCGCTGGCTGGCGATGTATCCCGAAGCTGGTTGGGACAGCCTGCAACCCGAGTTCTGGAAGCGCTACTCTGTACTGGCCGAAAAACGCGAACAAGCCCTGGCCTGGATAGACCCGCACTTGGCCGACCTGCTGATGAACTGGCCCGAACCCGCACCCAACGAGCAAGTACCCTTTATTTTGATGATTCTGCGCGGCAAAGCCTACCTGCGCATGCAGTATACCCCAGCAGATATGCCAACGCTCGAGCATGCGGCGCAAATTTTTACCTACGCCTGTGAATCCGGTGTGTCGGGGCTGACGGCTGATATTTTGGTTTGAAGTTGGGTAAATTGGGTAAAAAACGGCTTAAAAACGGGTTTTCAGCCTGTTTTTAGGTGTTCTTTAGGGCTTTAACCCAATGAATACGGGCGCAAGCAGCTACTGAAATAATAGCAAACCAATTTCAATTTTCAGCTATAAGTTCAGGCCTGAGGTGCAAAAAATCCAACCCCACCTCTTGGCTTTGCCCCACTTGTTGATACTGGGCAAACCCCGCATCAAACGACACCATCCGGCAATCGGCTTGAATAGCAAAGCTGGCCAGGTAAACGTCCGTCCAGTCGCGGGTATGAAAGTTGGGTACTGTGCTCAGTCGCTGCCAAACAACGTCAATCCCATCGGGTTCAGGCAGCAACACACCGCGGCCACTGGCCAGGTGCGCGGTGTAAATGCTCCAAGCCTCAGCAGGTGTGTGAACCGCGTTACCCATCACCTTGGCTTGAGTCACCAGCCGCAAAAAGCCCTGCATGCTGGTACGACAAAACGCCAGCGGCACAGTCGCGCCAGCCCAATATTGCTTGGCAGCTGCATGGTGCGGGTGATGCACATGCGCCAAAGCCAGCCAGACGTTCACGTCCAGCAGGTCAGCCCGGCTCATTGAATGAAACCGGAGCGGCGCAACTTGTCCAGGTCGTCTTGCAACTGCGCATCGGCCAGGTTTGCGTTGCTGGTGGCAGGGGCAGGCTCAAACGCAGCCTGGCTGAGTCGGCTCAACACAGGCAACGCCACCTCGGCAGCGGGCGCAACTGGCATCGCCATCGCCCGCACGATCAGCTCATTGAGCAAAGCCTTCAAGCTTTTGCCACTCTGCGTCGCCTGGATTTTCAGGCTACGCAGGAGGGGATCGGGTAAATCGAGTGTGGTTCGCATCAATGCATCTTAGCATCAATGTGCGTTTGGATGACTTATCGGTTTTTGCTAGCGAGGCGTATTTTTAAGGCTGGAAGAAGGTTTTGAATCATATTTCAGGTATGTTTTAGGCTTGCAGGCCAATAAATACGGGCGTAAGCAGCTCCTGAATTAATAGTGACTTGAGCTACAGAAAACTAAGACGCCAACGCATCCAGCGGGCTAGCCGTACCGCCAGCCGCCACCTTCAGCACATGCGTGTAAATCATGGTTGTACTCACATCACTGTGGCCCA
>ENA-OFCF01000113-OFCF01000113.1-metagenomes-genome-assembly--contig:-NODE-113-length-40286-cov-4.796152_pt1 | contig 40286 bp, 39 predicted proteins | sample MGYA00153387_OFCF01 | MGnify analysis MGYA00153387 | reverse complement strand
TTATTTTAAGCCTTGACCGCACATCAGTAAAAACTGAGAATGAATCTATCGCCCCGAATGTGGGGTTTAAATGTTGTTATACGACTTGGAGAAAATAGTGGAAGAAGAAAAACAACTTAGTGGCCTTGGCGGATGGCTTGCTCTTGTAGGTCTGGGCATATTGATCTCACCAATCCGAATACTTATTTTATTAGTTCCTACTTTTATCGAGGTGTTTTCGGGCGATACATGGTCGATTCTTACTACGCCAGGCAATGATGTTTACAGCCCTTACTGGGCGCCAATACTACTTAGTGAGATTGCAGTTAATAGTGCAATTATCATTGCATGGATATACATTGGCTATCTTTTTTTCAAAAAGAAGAAGTCATTTCCAAAATGGTATATCGGCATCATATTATTTACGTTCGTCTATACCATTTTCGATGCTTTCACAATCAAGCTCGTATTACCAAGTGAACCCTTATTCGATCCCGATACATTAAAATCATTAGCTCGTCTCTCAGTTATGGCTGCTATATGGATTCCCTACATGCTCGTATCTAAAAGAGTAAAAGCGACTTTTCTTAAATAATACGTCTAACCACACAATCAAGGTAACCTCCGTGAAAATACTGCATTCAAGTTTTGCATTCGGTGCGTCGGCACCTTATTTTGGTTGTTAGGTGGGAAATATTATGGGAAATGCTGAGGACCTTCAAACAGCGAAATTACAATTTCAGCGGCTTCGTCGACATTATGAAATATCGTTGGATAGCAATGACAAGATTGCACTTCTCGACTTATCCAATACCCTCCGGATTTGGGTTCAGATGAAGCAATCACTTCTAAGAGTCGCACCGAAGTTAGCAACTAGCATTGCTTTTAAGTCAGCATCTCCATCTCGACAACTAATGCGTGTTGCATCAGGCGTCGAACACATTCTTTGTTACATGCCTGGCTCAACCAAGACACGCGCAGCAACCGATGCCCTTGCTAATGGCCCTTCTGTTGCGGGCGACTTCCAACTTGCGATTGGATTCATGCGAGACTCAGAAGGCTTTAGCCACTTCAGGAGGTTTGCTTTCATACATAGCACCGACGGCAACGGACCGACAGCTGGCCTCGATCAGGAGGATGTTTCCAGACTTAACTTTCCCAATTGGCTCGGAGCGGAGGCAGCAAAGGTCGGGCTCAAGAACGCAGACGGCAAGTTGATTCGCTATAGTCTAACAAGAGAAATAATCATTAACCGTGTAGCTAACACCCTTGATGGATCACACTCTTCGATTGACAACGAGAGCGACAATCGGTTTGACCCAGCTGTACGACGCCTGCTCGAATACTCGGCAGGAGGCATCACGCTTCCGTACTTTATTTTGATGAAAATTGCACAAGATATGCTCGAGATTATTCCGCGCCTAATCGGAATTATTGAGCCAAGCTCATCTGATACGCCAGCCTAGATATGCAATCTAAGATTACCCCCGTGAAAAGCATAGTTTGCATCGGCACCTGTGTTGGTTGTTAAACATCACCAAATCAAAGGGGACGAGGTCATTAGCGTTTGAATAATAATCTCCGACACCTTAAATTCAACACACCATTTTGAACAGAACCCAGCCTTACCGCTATAATCAAAACCAAGCGCCCCAACCGAGCAAAATATGTCTTTATTTGAAACCCTCAAGAAAGCCAGCAGCGAAGAAGACGTTAAAGATGCGTACATCAAGGCTTTGGGGCTGAAAAATGTCCAGAAAAACCTGATCGACATTCAAACCAAGGAAATCTGGTTTGAAGCCAAAGACAAACCGACCTCGACCTACAGCATGTTCACCCAACTTTTGCATTATGTGGATGATGCGTTCAAGAAGGGTGAGTATGTGCCGCCATTTCTGTGTGTGATTGACACCAGCAAAGCAGCCATCATGCGTACGGCGGATGTTCTGCCCTTGCTGAAAAGCAAAAACATCAAGTGGGGCAAGTCGGCCAGCAAGTTCACACCGGAAGCGCTTGAAGAAGTTTCGAATTTCATCGGAACCTACTTCGTTTCATTCAAAATTGAAACCCACGAACGCGAATTCATCGATACGGTGAAACTGGCAATCCAGACAGGCGAGATCATCCGCACCCAGATTACACCCGACAACCTCAAGCAGGTTTTTGATAAATGGGTGGCGATGGTCGGCCGCGAATTGTCCGGCGTCAGTGAAAGCGATTATGCACTTCTGTTCTACGCCGATATTATGCACGACGGGAAAAATGCAACGCATGAGCATCTAACCGCGCGTCTTTTGCACGATGGCGAAAAACCGGTGTTTCTGCTGCATGGCGTGGCTTACAACTTAGGCAATTACGAAGGCTACCGGCAATTCTGGGCGATTTACCACAAGCCACCGAAGGCCGAACACCGCAACTATCTGCTTGAACGCCGCGACAGCCTGATTCCGCTCGATGAACGCAGTTTTAAAGGTGCGTTCTACACGCCCTTGCATGTGGTCGATAAAGCGTACGATCTGCTCTCGGAAACGCTGGGCAATAGCTGGCAGAAGAATTACATTGTCTGGGACATGTGCTGCGGCGTGGGCAACTTGGAAGTGAAGCACAGCAATCACCGCAATGTGTTTATGAGCACGCTCGACCAAGCCGATGTGGACGTGATGAAAGCCAGCAAGACTTGCGTTGCCGCCACGCGCTTTCAGTATGATTATTTGAATGATGATATTAACGACTTCGGACAAATTGATTATTCATTAACCAATAAAGTGCCTGCGGAACTGCAGCAAGCCATTAAAGACGGCAAGAAGATTTTGGTATTAATTAATCCGCCGTATGCGGAGGCTACTAATCATGAAAAAGGCAAGTCTGGTGTTGCTAGAACAAAATTTTCTTCATCAGGAATGAATAAGTTTGGGAAGGCATCGAATGAACTCTATACACAATTTATTGCAAGAATTGCGACTGAAATTCCAACTGCAACAGTTGCAATATTTAGCACATTAAAATATTTTAGCGCGCCAACATTAGATAAATTTAGAGATGAATGGCAAGCAAATTACCTAGATGGATTTGTTGTTCACAGCAGAGCCTTCGATGGACTGGATGGTGATTTCCCCATTGGTTTTTTGATTTGGAACACCAATCAAAATATTAAAATAAACCTTCCCTCAGAAATATCGCTTGAGGTATTGAACAAAAATGCTGATCCAATTGGTGAGAAAATTTTCTTGAACACTAATAGCCTTGCTTTATTAACGGATTGGATTGAAAGACCTTCAGTAAATAAACGTGAAACCGTACCACTAAAAAATGCAATCACTCCAGCTACTGCAAGTAAAGATTTACGTGGTACAAAGTGGTCGGATGGTGCAATTGCTTGGCTGAATTGCGCCGGCAATGACCTTCAAAATGCCGCTAATAAAACCATGCTGTTCTCATCGGGATATGGGAGCGGACGTGGATTCTTCGTTAATGTTGAAAACCTTGAAAAGTCCGCAATAGTTTTTTCTATTCGCCGCTTAATAAAACCAACTTGGATAAATGATCGTGACCAATTTTTGCAGCCAACAAAACCATTAACCGATGAATTCAAAAACGATTGTTTAATCTGGATGTTATTTAACGGTAGCAATTTAAGCGCCAGTGCAAATGATTTGGAGTGGAACGATAAAAAGTGGTCAATCGTGAATCACTTTATTCCGTACACCGAAGCCGAAGTGAATGCGCCAGACCGCTTTGAATCGGATTTTATGGTGCAATATCTCAGCGATAAAACCTTATCGCCCGAAGCGCAAGCTGTGATGAATGAAGGTCGGAAACTCTGGCAGGCGTATTTCTCTCGCACCGATACGCATAACGTGCGCGAATTGCTGAAATTGAATCGCGCTGATGTGGGTTGGTATCAGGTTCGCAAGGCCTTGGAAGAACGCAATAAAGAAGGCAGCAACGCTACGGTGGATTTTTCGATATTTAAAGCCGCTTATGATGCGCTTGGCGATAAATTGCGGCCGATGGTGTTTGAGTTGGGGTTTATGCGGTGATTTTTCTTTAAGCAAAAAAATACACACCGCGCCATCCACACAATGTGTTGCTCGAACGTAGGATTGGTGGCTTTGGTGGAAGCTTCTCGTTCGATAGCAAATGTAGCATAGCAAATTTTATGGCTACGAGCCATGTCGAAAAATATGTTGTAACGAAATAGGAGAGAGTAAATGTGCGGCGGCAGGATTTGAACCTACATCACAGGCAGTGTTGCTGACTTTCCATTACCCATCGGATACAACCGCACACAGCAATAGGGTAGCAAAAACGAGATAGGCATTCAACCGACATCAAATGGGACGGAGGTCATTAGCGTTTGAATTTTCATCCAGCCGCCTCGAAATATGAGTAAACTGATGTTATCCGTGGCGGCTACCGCTTAGGGCGACTATACATTGAGCACTTTCTCTGCCTAAGGCTTTGCAAAGGTGTAATTTTTGCAAAGGAGTACTAATCCTGACTCCTGAATATCGGGAGCAACGCCGGGGGCTACATCAGCGGTAAACAATCCCACCATCGATGATGGGTGCCTGTCCGGTCATATAGTCTGAATCCGGACCAGCCAGATACGAGACGAAAGCGGCCACATCCTCCGGTGTCTCAGCCCGGCCCAGTGCAATCCCATCCACATACTTCTTGAAGGTCTCCCCTTTCGGTGCACCGGTCAGTTTCGCAAAGCGTTCGTCAATCTCAACCCACATGTCAGTTCCGACAATACCAGGGCAGTAAGCATTGACTGTGATGCCGTCGCTGGCATATTCGAGCGCTGCAACCTGCGTCAGGCCGCGGATTGCAAACTTGGTGGCAGAATACACGCCGAGCATGGCAAAACCGTTATGACCGGCAACCGACGATGCATTGATGATTTTACCCTTGTGTCCGCGAGCCTTGAATTTCTTGGCGGCCGCCTGAATTCCCCAGATCACGCCCTCGATGTTTACTTTGAAAATAGTTTCCACTTCCTGTGGCGTAACTTCAGCCAACGGCTGAACCTGAGCTATTCCTGCATTGTTGACCATGATGTCGAAGCCGCCGAGTTCTTTTTCGGCATGCTCAACCGCAGCATAGACTTGGTCGCGACTGGTTACATCGGCAACGAAAACTGTTGCCTTGCGGCCTAAGGCTTGCACCTCTTTGGCAACGGCATCCATTTTGTCTTTCTTGAGATCGACAATAGCAATGTCCACACCATCTTTCGCCAGCCTCAAGGCAATGGCCCGCCCAATTCCCTGACCGGCACCGGTGATCAACGCAACTTTTGCTTTAGTGTTCATCTTTCTTCTCCTTTTTGCTTTTTCATAGTCCAGAACTTCGAATTACAGAAGACAATATCACTCAAGCACTCAATCATCTGTACGGTGGCGAGCATTTTGCCCAACAGTATTTGCCCATCAATGGGACCAGAGATCATTAGCTTTTGAATAATCATCCATCCACTCTGAAATTTGTTTAAACTGAAGCCATCCGCGGTGGCCGCCGCTTAACTCACTGATAAACCCAATGACTATCGATTCAAACTGGAATGATGTATTGGCCAAAACTCCCTGCTCCAGCCCCTTAGCATTTGCACTGGCAAGCCAGCCATGCTGCAAACTGGACTTAAGCAGCAAAAACCCAGCTCTGGGCAGTTTTGACCCAGGCAACACCGCCGATTTCACTGACTTTATTTGGCAGCAGATGGCCGCTGCTGGCGCAAGCTATGCGGCCGGTGGCTATGCAGAAAACCGAACGCTGTATGCCATGAGTAGCGTTTTTTCACCGAGCGACGACAGCACTGAAGCACGCACTTTGCACCTTGGTATAGACCTATGGCTTTCAGCAGGCAGCAGTGTGCACGCCGTTTTGCCGGGGCGTGTGCATTCCTGCCAAGACAACACCGCCTTCGGTGATTATGGTCCTACTATCTTGCTTGAACACACGCTTCAGGGTTGCCATTTCTACACACTGTATGGCCATTTAGCACGTGAAAGCCTTACCACCTCGCCCGTTGGAAGAGTGCTGCAAGCAGGCGAATTGTTAGGCTGGCTAGGCACTCCAGAGGTCAACGTCGGCTGGCCGCCGCATCTGCACTTTCAAGTCATTACCGATTTATTAGACTACAGTGGCGACTATCCCGGAGTCTGCAAACCATCAGAGGCTGAGCAATGGTTGGCACGCTGCCCAGACCCTAATCTGCTGTTGCGCATTGCTTAATTAAGCGGGACGGAGGTCATTAGCGTTTGAATAACCACCTCCGTCCCATTTATTTGCATTTATTTTGCGGCTTAATTCAACAGGAAAAACTGATGCAACTCTCTCTAAACGAAGCACAACAACAAGAAATGCGTCACGCCCACTTTGATGGCGCACCGGGCATTTTAGTATCCGGCTTGGTTTGGATTACCGCCGCACTGGTCTGCTATCAGCTTGGCATAAACAAAGCCGTGTGGACGCTGCTAATAGGCGGCGCGCTCATTCATCCAATCAGCCTGCTTGTTACCAAGGCCATTGGCCGCCCGGCCAACACCAGTAAAACCAATGCACTGAACCAGCTTGCCATAGCCTCAACTATTTGGCTTATCCTGTGCTGCGCCATGGCCTATGGGCTTTTCCTACTAAAGCCAGAGCTGTTTTTTCCAGCCATGATGGCAACTATTGGAAGCCGCTACCTTATCTTTGCAAGTGTTTTTGACAGGCCAGTTTTCTGGGTGTTGGGTTTAAGCCTTATTGTGGCTGCAAATCTCGTTTTATTCTTAGCTTTTCCGCCTGTTGTTGCTGCAGGGCTCGGCGCTGTGATTGAGATTCTATTTGCTTATTTAGTGTTTTCAAAAAACAACAGCCCATGATTTACATCATGGGCTAGAATTGATGCAGATACACAATTAAAAAAGGCTGCACAATGACCATCGCAACACTCAACACTTGGCACGATATTGTTCGCACAAGAAACCTAAAAGCTTTGGATGCCTTGCTAGCTGATGATGTGGTATTCCATTCGCCAGTGGTGCACACAGCGCAAATTGGCAAAGTGCTCACCATGCAATATTTGTCGGCGGCTTTTTATGTATTCTTCAATGAATCCTTTCAATACGTTCGGGAAACCACCAGCGCACACGATGCCATTTTAGAATTTACTGTCGATATCGACGGCATTTCGGTGAACGGTGTAGACATGCTGAAATGGAATGGTGAAGGCCAGATTATCGAATTTAAAGTGATGATACGACCACTGAAAGCGATTCAACTCATTCATCAGAAAATGGGCGAAATGCTGGCAGCGAAGAAATAGCTCAATAATCCGCTGTAGTGCCAGCCATGACTAACGGCTCATGCGCCAGCTTTTATGCATGCAGTACACTGTGACAATACACTCAACGGTAGTCACGCTATGCTTAGCATCAAATCCCTCAGCAAAACCTATAGCAACGGCGTGCGCGCCTTAGATAATGTCAGCTTAGACATACCCAATGGCATGTTTGGTTTGCTTGGCCCGAATGGTGCTGGAAAATCCTCGCTCATGCGCACCATTGCCACCTTGCAAGAAGCCGATTCCGGCAGCATCAGCTTTAATGGCATTGATGTGCTGAAAGACAAAGATACGGTGCGAAAGCAACTGGGCTATTTACCGCAAGATTTTGGTGTGTACCCAAAAGTCAGCGCTGAAGATTTGCTCAATCATTTCGCGGTGCTGAAAGGCTTCACCCAAAAAGGCTTACGCAAAGAAGTGGTTGAAGACTTGCTGAAACAAGTGAATTTATGGGATGCACGCAAACGAAAACTCGGCTCGTTCTCGGGCGGTATGCGCCAGCGTTTTGGTATTGCACAGGCTTTAATTGGTAATCCGAAATTAGTGATTGTTGATGAACCAACCGCCGGCCTTGATCCGGAAGAACGCAATCGCTTCTTGAATTTATTATCGGAAATTGGTGAAAATGTGGTGGTGATTCTCTCCACACATATTGTTGAAGATGTTACCGATTTATGCCCAAATATGGCTATTATCAATAAAGGCCAAGTGTTACTCACTGGCAAACCACACAACGCCATTGCCGCATTGAACGAACACGTTTGGTCGGCTGAGGTGAGCAAAGCGCAGCTGCACGAGTACCAAGCAAAATTCAACGTATTATCAACCCGTTTAGTGGCTGGCAAGCCTGTGATTCACGTGTTTAGTGACGAGCAACCTGAAGCCGGGTTCCATCAAATCAATCCCGATTTGGAAGATGTGTATTTCCAACGCCTGCGCGCTCACCAAACCAACGCTAGCGCAGCGTAAGGAGCCTTCGGATGATTCGGGAATTTTTTAGCTTCGAACTGCGCGAACAATTGCGCTCACCTTTGTTATGGCTTTTATCTTGTCTGTTCGGCTTAATGGCCTTTGGTGCATCGTCTAGCGATGCCGTGCAATTGGGCGGCGCCATCGGTAATGTGTATCGCAACGCACCCACCGTGATTGTGCAGTTCATGAGCATATTCACCTTATTAGGCATGCTGATTATCGGCGTGTTTGTGAGCAGCGCTTTGCTGCGTGATTTTGAATTAGGTACCGCCGATTTAATTTTCTCGAACCCGATCAGCAAGCGTGATTTCCTGATTGGCCGCTTCGCCGCCGCTTTAGTTGCAAGCATGGTGGTGTATGCAGTTATTGCCGTATTTATTTTCATTGCGCAGTTTATGCCGTGGATAGATCCAGAACGTTTAGGCGCTGTTAGCATAAAGTCGTTCGTGTGGGCATTTGCGGTTTACGTGATTCCCAACGTACTTTTTACCGGCGCATTGCTTGCGCTTTTTGCAGTAACCACACGCAGTGTGTTGTGGGTTTATATTGGCATTCTTGGGTTTTTAGTATTGTTCGGAATCAGTGGCAGTATCATAGCCAAACTCGACAACGTTTGGCTTGCCGCCCTACTCGATCCATTCGGCCTGCGTGCCTTTAGCCGCACCATTCGCTATTGGTCGGCTGATGAGCGCAACAATGGTTTGCCGGCTATTGCAGGCTATATTTTAGCGAATCGGGCATTGTGGATTGGCATATCGTTTATTATTATTGGCGCTGCATTTAAGCTGTTCAAAACCGAGCGCGCTGGCACCGGCAAAGCATGGTTCTCGCGTAAAAAATCCAGTGAAGTAATTTTGCCTAACGCCACACCAGCTTTAAGGAATCATACGCGCTTAGAAAAAATCAGTCCAGCATTCAACAGCCGCTCTGGCTTAGTGCAATTTATTCAGCAAGTGCGATTCGATGCAGTCGGTGTATTTAAAAGCATTCCATTTTTAGTGATGCTGGCATTTGGCATGGTGAACTTTATTCCAAGTGCCATTATGGCGCAGAGCATGTTTGAAACACCGATTTATCCGGTGACCTCGCAAATGCTGGAAACCTTAAATGGCAGCTATAGCTGGCTGCTGATTATTATTGCTTTGTTTTATGCCGGAGAATTGATCTGGAAAGAACGCAGTGCCAAGCTTGGCGAAGTGACTGATGCCATGCCAGTAGCAAACTGGCTGCCATTGGCTGCTAAATTTACTGCCTTAGTGTGCGTGGTGCTGTGCTTTCAGGCCTTAGGCGGCGTCACATCGGCGCTCATCCAACTCAGCAAAGGCTATATGCATATTGAGCCGATGGTGTATGTGAAAACACTGGCGATCAATTCCATCGCGTTTATATTGATGGGTGGCCTGGCTTTAGTATTGCAAGTTTTCACCAATAATAAATTTGTTGGCTACGGCTTATTGATATTAGTGCTTGGTGCACAAATTGCATTAAGCTTAATGGATTTCACCCACAATTTGTATATCTACGGTAGCAGCCCAAATGCGCCCTATTCAGACATGAATGGTTATGGTCATTTCTTGACTGCGCAATTTTGGTTTCAGGCTTATTGGTCAGTGTTTTTGCTGATACTCATGCTGCTTGCTTCGGCATTTTGGGTGCGCGGCGTATCGGCAACTGGCCGTGAACGCTTATCTTTAGCGAAGCAACGCCTGCGCGGCAAAACCGGCATAGCCTTGGCGGCATCGGTTTGTGTGTTTATTGCTATGGGCAGCTTTATTTTTTACAACACCAATGTGCTGAACGATTACATGACCCCCGACCAGCAACTCAATTTGCAGGCGCGTTATGAAACCGAGCTGAAGAAATACAAAGATGTGCCTCAACCTCGAATTCAGGCCATTGATATTGCCGTGGACTTACGTCCAGAAGAGCAGCGCGCCACATTCAATGGCACGTATCGCATCAAAAATATGCACGCGCAGGCCCTGAATGAAATTCATATTCAAATGAATGACGACAAGACGTTAACATCCATTGATTTCGGCAAAGCCAAACTCACCTTCCACAACGAAGATCTTAGTTACCGCATCTATACCTTAGCCACACCGATGGCACCGGGTGAACAACGCAATATGCTGTTTACCGTTGATGTGGCTGAACAGGGCTTTCCAAATAGCGGCAATCAATCGGCATTGGTTGAAAATGGCAGCTTCTTTAACAGCCAATTAATGCCAAGCTTTGGCTATAACGAGGACTTTCAGTTGCAAGACCGTAACGAACGCCGCAAGCGCAAGCTGGGCGAACCACAGCGCATGGCAAAGTTGGAAGACCAAGCTGCGCGTGCTAATACCTATATTACCGATGATTCCGATTGGCTGGATTTCAAAACCAGCATCTGCACCGCACCCGACCAAATTGCTTTAGCGCCTGGGTATTTGCAGAAGCAGTACAGCAAGAACGGGCGCAATTGTTTTGACTACGCGATGGACCGCCCAATGCAAAACTTCTATGCGTATTTATCGGCTAAGTGGAGCATTAAGAAAGGCCTGTATAAAAACATACCGATCGAAATCTACTACGACCCGAAACACCCGTACAACACCGACCGAATGATTGAGTCTGTGCAGAAATCTTTGGCCTATTACGAAGCCAACTTTTCGCCCTACCAACACAAGCAAGTACGTATTATCGAATTTCCTGGCTACGCCCGATTCGCGCAAGCATTTGCTAACACCATTCCGTATTCTGAAGACATTGGTTTTATTGCCGACTTGCGCGACCCAGACAACATTGACTATGTGTTTTACGTGACCGCCCATGAAGTGGCGCACCAATGGTGGGCGCATCAAGTGATTGGCGCTGATGTGCAAGGCGCAACGGTGTTGTCTGAATCGTTGTCGCAGTATTCGGCCTTGATGGTGATGGAAAAAGAATATGGCAAAGACAAAATGCGTAAGTTCTTGAAATACGAATTGGATCGTTATTTGTCTGATCGCGGCGGCGAATTGGTGGAAGAGCAGCCGCTGTATCGCGTTGAGAATCAGCAATACATTCACTACCGCAAAGGCTCGATGGTGTTTTACCGCTTGCGTGAAGAAATGGGCGAAGCCGCATTGAATAAAGCGCTTAGCAAATTCATTGCCGATAAAGCCTTCCAGAACCCGCCATACACCACCTCGAAAGAATTACTTGAGTATATTCGCGCTGAAGCCAAACCAGAGCAGCAAAACCTGATTACCGACCTGTTCGAGAAAATCAGCTTTTACGACAACCGCATGCTTGAAGCCAGCGCCAAGAAACGCAGCGATGGTAAGTACGATGTGCGCTTGAACATACACGCCGACAAACTGTATTCCGATGGCCAAGGCAAAGAAAGCCCCGGCAAGCTGGATGATTGGATTGAGCTGGGTGTATATGCCGGTGACGATAATAAAGATCAGAAAACTTTGTATCTGAAGCGTCATCATATTACTCAGAAAAATCAAACTATCTCAGTGGTAGTTGACCAAATACCGAGTGAAGCCGGCTTTGATCCAAACAATAAACTGATTGATCGGGTGTCTACCGATAATCGCAAAAAAATTAGTTTGAATAATTAAGAAAAAAAAACCCCGCTTTGCGCGGGGTTTTTATGATTATGCAGGCGGCTGGTTTCTTACTGGCGGATCGCACACAATCGTGCAATTGGCTGTGGTGTCAGTAATCAGCAAAGCGTATTCGGCATTTTCAACTGCTGTATTGGCATCGACAATCGAGCCGGCCTTGGTTGAATTGCCATTCCATGTAAGCTGGCTTGCACCATCGCCGCTAAAATTGCAGCTGGTAATGTTGTAACGTGGATCGGCAACAATTCGTAATGGCGCAGTATCACGGCCCTGCCCTACTGTCATCACTAACCCGCCGGCACCATCATCGCCGCCGGTATATGAATAGCTGTATGTCTGATTGTTACTGGCTTGAACATTTTTCCAGCCAGACGCATTGGTTGCAAAATTACGAACATCTAAGGTGATTTGCGGTGTACTTGGCATTATCTAACTCCCTAATTAAAGTAATTCAAAGCCATAATGGCACTCATGCAGGCACAAGCCCACGACTAATCTTAACCGCTTTACAGCAAAAACTTGCAAGAAAATTTCTTGGTTTATGTTTTTGTGGTGTATAGAAGAGTCAGGATTGATTATATAAATCTAAATTGCACCGCATAGCTTTAGGAATACTACATCAAGGAAATGGCTTAAATGCCACAAAGCCTGCATCAGATAAGCGCTTTCTATAAGGCGCTGCTTGCTGTTTCAGATTCAGCAAATCTAAGGCGCGCACTAAATCGTCAAGCCTTGTAAAAGGCAATTCTCCGCCGGCATTTTCCGTTAATAATTTCACTGCTGTTTGCAAAGGAATTACAGCTTGCTTGTTGTTGCCACTGGCAAATAATATGTCACTTTCTAGAATAAGTATTTGCGCTATCCTTAACCTCAAGTCTTCATTGGGTTCAGCTCGCCATTTCGGCGCAATAATACCAGCGGCTTGTTTAGCATATATATTTGCCTTTTGCACATCGTTATTGACTAAGGCAAGCTGACCTTGTGCGATATTAGCCTTTGCTAAAAAAACAGCTGTCCGTTCATCTTTGGGGTTTAAGTTGTGCGCTTTTTGAAATAGCATTATCGCCTGCTGTAGCAGACTTTCAGCCCCATTTTCTGAAAACATAGCTTGCTTCAAGCGGCACTCACCTAGGGTCATCATCCATAAGCTATTGGTCAGATCTTGTTCATACAAATGCTGAACAGTTTGGATTGCTTGTTCAACTGACTCTTGCGCCGGTTTTAACTTGCCACGCTGAATTTTTACGGTGTAGAGAAACAGCAACGCCTCGGTATGAAACTGTTTCCATTTTGCATTATCGCGATCTTCCAGTACATTTTTTGCCATTGCACTGGCATAAGCGCCAAAATAATTTTCCGCTTGTTCAAGCCGCCCGCGACGGAGCGCCAAGCTACCCAGCCAAGAATCAATATTGGCTGCTTCAAAGCGCAACTCAAAATCTGTTGGGTATTGCTTAAGCCATTTCACGTACAATTCGCGCTCTGCCAACATGGCACGTTCTGCCTGATCGTATTTGCCGAGGCTTTCATCCAACACCGCCATATTGTGATAACCATAAGCGGCCTCTTTCTGCCAATTAAAATTACTGCGATCCATCGCTGCCAACTTAATGCCGCTATCACGGTACTTTCCGAACCATAAAGCTGTATCTTCAAAATTGCCTTGCTGCCAAGCTACAAAGCCAATCCAGTATTCGGCTTGCGCTAAATCAAACAAGCGCTGGCCGTTTTTCGGTGCACGCTCATACAGAGCCGTGCTGCGTGCATGCGATTCACGAAAAGCAATCATTGCTTCTTTGTGATTGCCTTCATTAACGCGCACTTCGCCAATGCCATACAACGAGCGGGCTTGTTCTTCCAGTGCTCGGTCGCTCAAATCACGCGGATTAAGCGTAGCGAAATAGCCGGTGGCTTTGTCGTCAACCGAACGCATTAAATCGAGACGGCCAACTTTGGTGAGGTTCTTGCGTAAATCGCCGAGCATAAAGCCAAGAATGTCTTCAGCCTGCGCTTGCCGGCGTTCTGCATCGTTGCGGGCAATGTAAGCAGTGACTGCTAAGACAACCGCAAGTGTCATTCCTAACAAAGAAGCACCGGTGATTATCGCCATACGCCGATGGCGCTGCTGCGCTTCGCGTTGCGCTAGATCATCAAAGCCAACACCCAATAATCCGGCTACTAATTTGATGAATGCGCGTTCCCTGCCATCGCCCTGTTTGCGGGCATCGGCCGCCAAAGGCTCTCGCTCGGGCTCACCTTCACTTTCAGGCTTGATTAAAGCATACGGAAAAGATGCAATGCCCGGATTGCGGCTGGCTGGGTCGCCATCAACAATAAAACTTAAAATATTATCTTCGTTACCCTTTTCACGAAAGGCATCAATCTCGGCATTTACCCATTGCGATTGTGCTGAGGTGGGCGAACAAATAACAATGAGGGCATGGGATTTTTCTAATGCATCATTAATGGTTTTACTTAAACTACCGGCACTTGGCAACTCGTCGCGATCACGAAAAAACTTTCCCAGCTTTGCCTCTATCAAGCCATTAAGCCCATGTGTACCCACCAAATTAGCAGGCACGCGATAGCTTTCTAATCGGCGCATTAGCCAGCGCGCCCATTTTTCATCGGCGTGGCTATAACTTAGAAAAGCGCGATAGTGCATGTTGCCCCCATGCCGTTGTGCACAATGTGATTATATTTACTTTATACCATAGCACCAGAATAGCTACATTCCTATATTATAGTGCCGATAGTCCACTGAGCAGTTGCCATGATAAAAACCTTGATCTGCCCTAAATGCACAAACACAATGAACCTAGAACAACGCCCGGGCGCGGATTTTTTCCGTTGCACACAATGCGCTGGGCTGTGGTTCAACATCGGCGAGCATATTCCTTTAGAAGATGTAGCCCAAAGTGTGGATACGGGTTCTGTTGAACAAGGCCATCAATACAATACAATTGATCGCATTGATTGCCCAAAATGCCGCATGCCGCTAATCCGTATGGTGGATGCCAAACAGCCGCATATTTGGTATGAAAGCTGCAAAAACTGCTACGGCCGGTTTTATGATGCTGGCGAATTTCGTGATTTGGCCAGTTTTGATTTTGGCGATTACATCAAGCAGTTTTCTGTTACGCCAAGGGATTGAAAAGCATAAATGGCAGCTTGTTACTTCGCAAGTGGACTAACTCGCAGTAATTTTCCGGAGTCGGTAAGCAGATAAACCAAGCCATCAGGCCCTTGTTCTACATCACGGATGCGTTCGCTTAATTCTGCAAGCAAACGCTCACGTTTAACCTCTTTGTCACCAGAAAACTGAACTCGCCACAGCGCTGTTCCTGCCAAGGAACCCATTAATACGTTGCCCTGCCATTTCGAGAATGCCAGCCCGCTGTAAAAAATGATATTTGAAGGTGCCACTGAAATCGGCACCCAAATGCTGAGCGGCTCGATGTATTTGGGCGCGTGTTTGCCGCCGCCCAAACGGCAATCCTCGCCAACCGGTTGGCCATAATTGCAACCATAACTGGCTACTGGCCAGCCGTAATTCTTACCGGCTTGTACGCGATTTATTTCATCGCCACCTTGCGGACCGTGTTCACTGACCCAAAGTTCGCCAGTAAGCGGGTGCAAGGCAGCTCCTTGTGGATTGCGATGGCCGAGGCTGTATATTTCAGGGAGCGCCTTCGGATGTAGCCATTTAGGATTATCTTTAGTCAGGTTGCCATCGCGTTTGATGCGTACCACTTTGCCGATACTTTGCGCCATATCTTGCGCCGGTGTAAATTTCTGTCGATCGCCCAGAGTGACAAACAACGTTTTGTCTTTGCCAAATACTAAACGCGACCCGAAATGACCGCCACCGGTTACTTTGGGCGTTTGCCGGTAAATCACTTGGATAGATTGCAGTGAATTGTTCTGCAATATGCCACGCGCCACAGCTGTACCCGCTAGGCCTTTATTCTTACCAACGCCAGCCTCTGCATACGACCAGTAAAGCATTTTATTTTGTGCAAAATCCGGATCAATGGCTACATCCAGCAAGCCGCCCTGCCCTTGATCTGCCACTTGTGGCAAGTTGCCTAACGTGTGCTCAATTTTTAAGCCATCTGCAGAGACCAATAAAATAGTGCCAGACTTTTGCGTTATCAATATGCGTTTATCAGGCAGAAATACCATGCCCCAAGGTGAACGCAAACCGCCTTGCAGTTCGGATATCAATAGTGTGTAATCGGCTGATTTCGAGGCAGACATTTTCTGCGCTGAAACCGGAGAGCCGATGAGTAGCAACACCGCAAATAACATTAGCAAGACATTTGGATTCATATAGTGCTTTTGCATTAAAACTACTCCTGGATGTTGAAATTATCGGCATCTAAATAAAACGGAAAGCGCTCGCGGAATGTGCTTAATTCAGCGTATGAAATGCTAGCGCTTTGCATCTGCGGCTCACTGCCCGACTCGACAAGCGTTTGGCCCATAAAATCCAGCATCGTGCTGCTGCCCAAGTAACTCAAGCCATTGCCATCGCTGCCCACCCGATTAACACCAACCACATAACTCTGGTTTTCAATCGCGCGTGCCTTCAATAAAGTCTGCCAAGCGAAATGCCGCGGGCTTGGCCAATTGGCCACGTAAATCAATACATCGTAGTCATAGGCGTTTAGTTTTGTGTTGTTGAAGCGATTGCGTGAAAACACCGGAAAGCGCAGGTCGTAGCACACCAGTGGACAAATTCGCCAGCCTTTGTAGTCAATGAAAATTTTATCTGCACCGGCCGCATAGCGCTCGTGTTCACCTGCCATTCGAAACAAATGTCGCTTATCGTAAAAATGGATTTCGCCATTTGGCATTGCCCATAACATACGGTTAAACACCTGCTCGCCATCACGAATCTGCACACTGCCGGTGATTGCCGAATTCAATGCCTGTGCTTGTACACGTAACCAAGCCACCGTTTCGCCCTGCATGGTTTCGGCTTGCGCAATGGCGTCGTTGCTAAAGCCGGAGGTGAATGTTTCTGGCAATACAATCACATCACTATTGGCATATTGTTCGCGAAACAGGGCTTGGTAATAATTACGATTGGCTTGTGGATTATGCCAAACGGTTTCGGCTTGAACAACGGAGATTTTTAGATCTGGCACACTCATACCAACTCCAAACGCGCAATGGCAGCATCTAATGTTTGCGGGTTTTTAGCGAAACACAAACGAATTAATCGTTGCCCGGTTGGAGGCGCTTCATAAAATGGTGATAAAGGAATAGCCGCAACGCCTTTCTCAACACATAGCCAGCGCGCGAATTCTGCATCGGGTACATCGGCAATGGCCGAATAATCAACCAACTGAAAATAGCCGCCTGGCACCGGTAAAGCTTTAAAACGTGTACGTTGCAATTGCCCAGCAAAATAATCGCGTTTGCTTTGGTAAAACGCACCTAACTCTGCATAATGCTCAGGCTGCTGCATAATCATCTCAGCAAACGCCCATTGCGCGGGTGCAAAGCTGCAGAAGGTATTGTATTGATGTACTTTGCGAAATTCATTGGTGAGTGCTTTGGGTGCAATGCAATAACCAATTTTCCAGCCAGTGCAATGATAGGTTTTGCCGAAACTGGAAATCACAAAACTTTTTTCAGCCAATTCCGGATACAGCAACGCGCTTTGATGCGGCACGCCCTCAAAAATAATGTGCTCATACACTTCATCGGACAGCACAAAAATATCTTTGCCGCGAACCAGCTCAATCAGCTTTTGCATATCGTCAGCCGACCATAATGCGCCAGATGGATTATGCGGTGAATTGATGAAGATCATCCGCGTTTTTGATGTTACCGCGGCACTGAGTAGATTCCAATCCACCGAAAAATCTACCGGATTAAGTGGCACATGCACACATACGCCGCCGGCTAAATCAATCGCGGGTTCGTAGCAATCGTAGCAAGGGTCAAGCACAATCACTTCATCACCTAAGCGCACCACCGCTAGCACCGCATCAAAAATGGCTTCTGATGCACCGCTAGTCACGGTAATTTCTGAATCTGGGCAAGCTTTATAGCCGTAACAGGCTTCGGTTTTAGCGGCAATGGCGTCGCGCAATGGCTGAATACCCATCATCGGCGCATATTGATTTTTACCGTCACGCATGGCTTTGGCTAGGCTATCAACCAAGGCTTCTGGCACGGGAAAATCGGGGAATCCCTGCCCTAAATTCACCGCTTGGTGCTGCATTGCCATCTGCGACATCACCGTGAAAATGGTGGTGCCAACTTTTGGCAGCTTGGTTTGAATGCTCATCTACAGACCTTAGATTGATTTATATCAACATTATGCAACAGCTTATGCATTTTCACAGTAACTAAGCGCCTAATTGCAGCTAAAAACGTTAAAATAGGCAGGTAAATTCTTTATGCCCCAAGGCACGTATGCCCCATGCGTCACCGCCGCTGATTCACGCCACAGACTTGTGTTTTTCGCGCAATGAAGAACGTATCTTTGGGCCGTTGAATTTTAAAGTGATGGCAGGCGAAGCTTTGTTGATTAAGGGCGATAACGGCGCTGGAAAAACCACCTTACTGCGCGTCTTGGCTGGCTTGCTGATGGCGGAATCGGGCAGTGTTCAGCTCAATGGCCTTGCTTATAGCGCAGAAGCATTCGTTACACAAGCGGCGTACCTTGGCCATAAACACGGCCATAAAGCCGAATTAACGGTTCTGCAAAATCTACGTTTTTCTGCACAACTACGCGGCCAATATCAACTGCCCGCGCTTGAACTACTCATTGCTGAATGTGGCCTGGCGGGCTATGAAGACACGCCTGCTGGAAAGTTATCGGCCGGGCAAAATAAACGTTTAAGCTTAGCGCGGCTCAACGCTCAAGGCAGTCAATTGTGGCTGATGGACGAACCCTACGCTAATTTAGATTTAGCCGGCATTGCTTGGGTTAACCATTTGGTGCAAGCGCATGTGGCTAGCGGCGGCGGCGTGTTAATGAGTAGCCATGGTGCATACGCAGCGCCCGAAGTGCCAGTTCGTACGCTAGATATTTTTCGGAGCGCGGCACATGCATAAAGTGCGCGCACTGCTGCAACGCGATTTCAGCCTCATGTGGCAAAAACGCTCCGATGCTATTCAACCGATGTTGTTCGCGGTGATGGTGTGCATGATGTTTCCTTTGGCACAAGGCACTGAACCATTTCGTTTGGCGCAAAACGCCAGCTCAATAATCTGGATCGCGCATTTATTAGCCAGCTTGTTGGTGCTTGATAATCTGTATCGTAGCGATTTAGAAGACGGCAGCTTAGAGCAGCTGTTGCTTGCACCTGTGCCATTGCCTATGGTGATTGCCAGTAAAGTGGCGGTGCATTGGCTAAGCACAGCCTTGCCAGTATTATTGATTACACCGCTGTTGGCGCAATTAGTATTTTTACCGAACGGCTTATTGCCAGTACTAATGCTAAGCCTAACGATTGGCTCGTTGCTGATGAGTTTAATCGGTGCAATGGTAGCCGCACTCACATTAGGAATCCGACGCTCTGGTATGTTATTGGCATTGATGGCATTGCCCATGTATGTGCCGATTTTGGTGTTTGGCGCAGGCAGCGTGTGGTCGGCCAGCCAAGGTTTGCCATGGCTTGGCGCTATTTGGCTAATGTGCGCGGCTTTGGTTTTATTATTGGTGCTTGCGCCTTGGGCTGCAGCCACCGCTTTACGACTGGCATTAAATTAACGATGAACAAATTACTTTTATGGTTTAACCAAACTGGCTCACCGGCACGTTTTGATACGTTTGCCACGCGTTGGGCAATGCCGAGCTTTCTACTTGCTATTATTTTGCTAGCCATCGGCATTTACGGTGCTTTATATATTGTGCCAGCCGATTACAAACAAGGCGAGGTGTTCCGCATATTATTTATTCATGTGCCTGCGGCATGGATGAGCTTAATGATTTTTGTGATTATGGCCGTGCAAAGTGCCATCGCGTTAATTTGGCGCATCAAGATTTGCGAACTAATTGCCATGGCTTCTGCACCCATTGGCGCAATGTTTACTGCAATTACTCTCATCAGTGGCGCAATATGGGGCAAGCCCACCTGGGGCACATGGTGGACATGGGATCCGCGCCTGACATCCGAATTGGTTCTGCTGTTTTTATATTTAGGTGTAATCGGTTTATATCACGCCATTGATGATCGCCGTGCTGCCGCACGCGCTGCGGGTTTCTTAGCGATTATTGGTGTGGTGAATGTGCCCATCGTGCATTTTGCAGTCACTTGGTGGAACACCTTGCATCAAGGCGAAACCATTCGCTTAATCGGCCCTTCAAAAATGGATAGCAGCATGCTTTGGCCGCTATTGCTAATAGTGGTGGCCACCAAGCTTTGGTATATCGGTTCGGTGTTGGTTCGTGCTCGCGTGCTCAATCTGCAACAGGAATCGCAAAAACAGTGGGCCATTGAACGCTTTGGTGACACACCATGACACATGCTGAATATGTAGCTATTGCCTATGCCGGTTTCGCCATTTTTTTATGCTGGGATTACTTTGTGCCGCGCTTGGCATTAAAAAAATCCGCCCGCGCTATCGCGCTTCGTGTTCGGAGAAATAAAAAACCATGAACCCTGTCCGAAAACGTCGTTTACTGTTCGTGGCCTTGCTATTGCTTGCCGCCGCCGCGGCCGCAGTGTTCATTAGCATGGCTTTGCAGGAAAATATCAATTACATGTATAGCCCAAGCGAAGTCCGCACGGGCAAAGCATCAGACACCAAACGCTTTCGCCTTGGCGGCGTGGTCTGTCAAGGAAGCATTGCTCGAACCGATGGCACACTGGATGTGGGCTTCAAAGTCACCGACGGTGTTCGCTTTGTTCCTGTAAAGTTCACTGGCATTTTGCCGGATATGTTTAAAGAAGGCACCAGTGTGATTGCCAGCGGGAAAATGCAAAATGGTGTATTCAGCGCAACCGAAGTATTAGCCAAACACGATGAAACCTATATGCCAGCAGAGGTAGCTAAAACCATGAGCCCAGAAATGTTAGCTAAAATGAGTAAAGGCCCTGCCATGCATACGCTCAGCTGTGGAGTTCCCTGATGTTACCTGAACTCGGCCAGCTCAGTTTATTGATGGCATTGCTGTTAGCATTTTTGCTTAGCGCATTGCCGCAATGGGGCGCATATAAAAATCAGCATGCCTTAGTGGCTACTGCAAAACCGCTTGCCCTCACTTTGCTATTGGCGGTATCAATTAGTTATGCATTGCTCACCACTGCCTTTCTGCAACACGATTTTTCAGTGAGCTATGTAGCTAAAAACTCCAACAGTTTATTACCAGTTTTATATCAATTTTCTGCGGTGTGGGGAGCACATGAAGGCTCTTTGTTGTTATGGATATTGGTGCTATGTGTTTGGATAGCCGCGGTTGCCATGTTTTCCAAAAATATTCCTGAACGCGTGAGTGCCAGAGTCCTTTCAATTATGGGCATGGTGGCATTGGGCTTTTTAGCCTTTACAGTATTTACCTCGAATCCTTTTGAGCGGCTTTTGCCTGCTGCCATTGAAGGCCATGATCTCAATCCCTTGCTGCAAGATCCTGGCCTGATATTCCATCCGCCGCTGCTGTACATTGGCTACGTCGGGTTTTCGGTAGCGTTTGCGTTCGCCATTGCTGCACTTATTGAAGGCCGCATCGATGCGCAATGGATTCGTTGGGCAAGGCCGTGGACCAACATCGCTTGGGCATTTCTTACTGTGGGTATTGCATTGGGAAGCTTCTGGGCCTATTACGAGCTGGGCTGGGGCGGTTGGTGGTTTTGGGATCCAGTTGAAAACGCCAGCTTTATGCCTTGGTTAGTGGGTTTGGCATTAATTCATTCTCAGGCCACCACCGAAAAACGCGGTAGCTTCTCCAGCTGGACGCTGCTGCTCGCTATCGCGGCATTTTCATTATCGCTACTCGGCACATTTTTAGTGCGCTCAGGTGTTCTCACCTCGGTGCATGCCTTCGCATCCGATCCAGAACGCGGCATGTTTATTCTGGCGTTCTTAACCATTGTGGTGGGTGGCTCGCTAGTGCTTTTCGCTTTGCGTGCACCAAAAGAACAAGGCAAACCATTTCATTGGCAATCACGTGAAAGTTTATTGCTTCTAAATAATCTTTTCCTAACAGCGGCATGCGCCATGGTTTTAATTGGCACTTTGTATCCATTGTTTGCAGACGCATTGGGCCTTGGCAAAATTTCAGTTGGGCCGCCGTATTTCGGCAAGCTATTTATTATTCTAATGGCGCCAATTGTATTGTTAATTCCATTTGGGCCATTATCACGCTGGCAAAATGAACAACTAGGTACAGTCGCAAAATGGTTATTGCCTTGGTTTATATTAGCGCTGGTGGTTGCCACATGGAAATATTTCCAGGCACCGCAGCATCCCATTAAAACTGCCATTGCCTACTTCGCTGGTCTATGGATTTTCCTCGGCACCATGCGTTTTGTCTGGCAACGCATGAAACTTGCACAAGGTCGCTTCACCGCTGAAATGAGCGGCATGATTTTAGCGCATACCGGCGTGGCAGTATTTTGTTTTGGGGTGATGATGACTGAAGGCCTAAGCGTTGAAAAAGATGTTGCTGCAAAACCCGGCCAGCAATTTGAGATTGGCGAATACCAGTTCACGTTTGAACGCGTACAACAAGTGCAAGGCCCAAACTATATTGCCCAAAAAGGTTTCATTGTGGTTAGCAAAGCGAATCAATTCATCGCTCGCCTGCATCCAGAAAAACGCCAATACGCGTCGGGTGGCAGCGTCCTCACCGAAGCCGATATGCACGGTAGTATTAGCCGCGACCTTTATGTGGCGCTTGGCGAACCTATTGATGACCAAGGCGGCTGGGCTTTGCGCTTGCATGTGAAGCCATTCATTCGCTGGATTTGGTTTGGTGCTTTGATGATGGCATTAGGCGCATTGTTGGTTAGTTTCGATAAACGCTTCAAACGCAAAGCAAGCACGCCATGAGCCGCCTTCTGCCCTTGTTGGTATTTATCGGCTTAGCTGTGTTGCTCTTTGTTGGCGTGCGAATGAATTCTGGCAAAGATAATTCCGCTATTGCATCGCCCTTGATTGGCAAGCCTGCACCGGCCTTAAATCTTCCCGAACTAACCATGTCTGAACAGCACATTTCCGTTGCGCAGTTGCAAGGTAAAGCGTATGTATTGAATGTTTGGGGCAGCTGGTGCGTCAGTTGTCGTGTTGAACATCCGGTGATCACCGAGCTAGCAAAATCCGGCGCATTGGTGGTTGGCTACAACTACAAAGACAGCGCAGAAGATGCAACGCGTTGGCTTGGCGAATACGGCAATCCGTTTGCACTGATAGTGCAAGATGAAGACGGCAGTGCCGCACTTGATTGGGGAATTTACGGTGCGCCAGAAACCTTTGTTATTGATGCAAATGGCATTGTGCGTTTCAAACATATCGGCCCGCTTACATCGGAAATTATTGAAAAATCTATTCGTCCAATTCTAGGTGAATCGCCATGAATAAATATTGGATTGCATTATGCCTGACACTTGCTTTACTGCTATCAATAACGGCAAGTGCACTTGAACCGATTGACTACCAAAGCCCAGCTGAAGAACAGCGCTTCAAAAGCTTAACCGCCGAACTGCGTTGCGTGATGTGCCAGAACCAAAGTATTGCCGACTCAAACGCGCCAATTGCACACGACTTGCGTGTGGAAGTATTGAAGTTGATGCGCGAAGGGAAAACTAACGCACAAATTAAGCAATATTTAGTTGATCGCTATACCGATTTCGTGTTGTATGAGCCGCCGATGAAAAAAAGCACCTGGCTGTTATGGCTTGGGCCATTTTTAATTTTACTTTTGGGTGCTGGTGCAATTTTTGTCATTATCCGCCGAAAAAATACCGCACCAAGTGCACCAATTGATACCAGTGAGGAGTGGTAATGACTGTATTTATTGTAATTGCCGCTGTTTTTGTCTTCGCCATGCTATTTCTTGCTTTGCGTCCGCTTTGGCATACCTCTCGGGCTTTTACCTTGGGTCTGGCAGGACTATGTATTGTTCTGCTTGCTGGCATGTATGTTCAATTCGGCAGTCCACAAGCCATCAACTACCAAGCGCCTAGCCAAGAACAAGACATCAATAGTGCATTAACCGAGCTTGAAGCGCTGGTAATACAACAACCGCAAAACAGTGAAGCGCGCATTTTATTAGCGCAAAGTTTAATGCAGTTAGGCCGCTTTGAATCAGCACAAATTTACTTCGCGCAAGCACAAAAACTGCAACCTACAAATGCTAACTTGATGGTTGATTATGCCGAATCGCTGTTTCGTGCAACAAAGCCTGAGCAAATAAACCCAGATGCCAAGCAATGGATTGAGAAGGCTTTAAGCCTTGAACCTGCGAACCAACGAGCACTCTTTTTCAAAGGCATCTTATTACTGCAAGCCAAAAAACCTGCTGATGCGGCTGCTGTTTGGGAACAGTTGCTGCCGAGTTTAGATGAAGGTACAGCGCAAGCTCTGTTGCCGCAAATCAATCAGGCGAGGCAACAAGCTGGCATGCCAGAACTGATTGTTGCTGCGGAAAAATCTCTGCAAGTTATTATTGATCTTGAGCAAAACTTAAAAGCACAAACGCCGCCCGGTAGTATTTTATTCGTAAGCGCAAAAGACCCAAATCAAGCCGGGCCACCACTGGCCGCCAAGCGTATTGAACTATCGCAATTTCCGTTGCGCGTATCGCTCAGTGCCAGCGATTCCATCATGCCAACGGCTAAATTATTTAGCCAAAAAACCTTCCTTGTTTCAGCCCGCATTTCAGCCAGTGGCAGCGTACAAGCAAGCAGCTTAGATTGGGTAAGTGAGCCAGTGTTGGTGCAATCGGATAAACTGGATTCCATCACCTTGATACTCCGTCGACAACCATGACCGAATTTATTTCCACAGGCACACAATTTGCTGAGTTGCCCTCGCCGTTTCAATTCAAACGCGGTGGCAGTTTGCAAAACGGCAGAATGGCTTTTGAAACCTGGGGCAAGCTCAATGAAAATCGTGATAATGCGATTTTGATCATGACTGGCCTTTCACCCAGCGCGCATGCTGCAAGCAACGCCAGCAATGCAGAAAAAGGCTGGTGGGAAGCGATGCTTGGCCCGGGTAAAGCCATCAATAGCGATGAGTGGTTTGTGGTTTGCGTGAACACCTTAGGCAGTTGCAAAGGCTCTTCTGGCCCTGCCTCAGTGAACCCTGAAAGCAAAAAACCTTACGCATTAGCATTTCCTGATTTAAGCATTGAAGATTGCGCAATGGCCGCTAAGTCAGTGCTGAATCATTTGCAGATTGAGTCGCTCGCCTGCCTCATTGGTAACTCGATGGGCGGCATGATGGCTTTATCGTTTTTGCAGCAATTTCCGTTATTCACTAAAAGTCATATCAATGTGTCTGGCAGCGCTCAAGCTTTGCCTTTTTCCATTGCCATCCGTTCACTGCAACGCGAAGCCATCCGCTTAGATCCGCAATGGAATAATGGTCAGTATGAAGGCCAAAGCTATCCTCGCAATGGCATGCGAATTGCTCGTAAATTAGGTGTAGTCACTTATCGCTCCGCTATTGAGTGGGACGGACGTTTTGGCCGGGTTCGATTAGATAATGAAATGCAGCCCAAAGAGCGCTTTGGTTTGGAATTTGAAGTGGAAAGCTATTTGGAAGCGCACGCCGAACGCTTTGTTGATCAATTCGATCCCAACTGCTATTTATACCTAAGCCGCGCCATGGATTGGTTCGATTTTTGCCAATATTGCACACAAAAATCCGATGATGTAGTGCAGGCACTTTCTAGCATCAACTTACAAAAAGCCTTGGTGCTGGGCGCAACAACCGATATTTTATTTCCCTTGCACCAACAAGAACAAATTGCGCAGGGCCTTTCGCGTGGCGGCGCGCAAACACAATTTATGCCGCTTGATTCGCCGCAGGGCCATGATGCATTTTTAGTTGATATTGAAAAATTTGCACCGCCAATCCAAACATTCCTAAACGGACTGACATCATCATGACTGAACTCACATTTACCGGTAAAGATTTGTTGATTGATCTGGTTAACCATGCCTGCAAACAAGAAACCATTTCACAAACCACCGACATACTGCGCGATGGTTTGTCAGCGCTTATTGCTAACAAATCGGTGTACCTGCCTGAATGTGTTTTTGAACCGGTTGAAGGGCATTATGCGCGGCGTGAATTGTACAAATGCCCTGAACTTGGCGTTACGATTGTGGCAATGACCTGGGGCCCAGGGCAAGGCACGCCAATTCATGATCATTGTGGTTTGTGGTGTGTTGAAGGCGTTTGGCAAGGCAGAATTGAAATCACCAGCTATGAGCTGAAAGAAGACTTTGACGAGAAATGCCGGTTCATCAAACATGAAACCATATTGGCTGAAGCAGGCTCTTCAGGCAGTTTAATACCGCCACACGAGTACCACACCATTCGTAATCATAATGAACGCCAAGCCGCTATCTCCTTGCATATCTACCAAGACAGCATGGGCAATTGCTCGGTTTTTGAACCTATCGGCGATAGCTGGTATGCCAAAGGCAAAAAAATGCTGTGTTTAGATCCGATTGACTGTGAATAATCGGAAAACTTGGTTATAATGGTCGTTCACATGCCGATGTGGCGGAATGGTAGACGCGGTGGACTCAAAATCCACTTATGGTGACATAGTGTAGGTTCAAGTCCTATCATCGGTACCAAATATATAAAACCTCGCTTCGGCGGGGTTTTTATGTATAAGGCCACCAACCTACACCCGTCTGCGCATATCGATCTGCAGCTTTCTCAAAGCGGTTTTTGTGGCTGATTCCGCCATGCAGAAAATACAAAGGCAGAAAAAAAACGCCGAGCGCCATGTATTGAAAAACGTGTGCTTGTTCATGCGTTCCAATACGCACACAGTCATCGCCGCCAAAAGCCACGCAGTGATAGGTTTTCGCTGGGGCATCCAAGCTTGTTCCAGTATATAAAATAACTTGGCCAAGCGTGAGTGCACCGCTGGTGAAAAAACGAAATCGTGAAAACACCAAAGCAGAATCGGAAAACGATACGCGCGCGCCCATAGCCAAAGCGCCACAACCGAGCACCATGCCAATGGCTGTCATCGGCAAAGCCCAGATTGTGCCGAGCAACCATAACGAAATACGTTTGAAGTCATTCAAATTCATTTTCTGATTGTATCGCATGTATGGTGGGGCTTGACCCACCACATACTATGCATATTTTGGCTAAGCAAGCAGCACCCCTACATCGAACCTGTGTTTTTCGCCCAACATATCGATAAATTCTGACGTGCGAATCAGAAAATAGCCAATTCTCAAAATTTGCAAATCGGTTGATGATTGTGCATGCGTTTCAATCCTGACATACACCACCGCCAAAGCACGCGCATTCGTGCTTACGACTACAGCCGACACGGCGCGTATTTCTTCACGATTACCACCGCCAATCGGGAATCCTTGTTCGGTGAGGTGTGTAACGGTAATATGTTACTGAACATCTCAGGTGATAAAGTGGCTGGTGAGTGGCGCGCGCTTCCGAGCCGCTTTTGTGATGTCATTCTTGATGAATACATCGTCATGCCAAATCACATTCACGGAATCCTGATTATTGATTGCGCCGATGGCAACGACGAAAACCAGGGCGCAGCAAGCGGCGCCCCTACGCTCGGTGCAATCATTCGATGCTTGAAATCGCGTTCAGCCATCGCTGTAAATAAAATGCACAATAGAAGCGGTGTTCCGGTTTGGCAGCGGAATTATTGGGATCGGATTATTCGCAATGAATCCGAATTACAAGCGTTTCGTACCTACATCCAGAATAACCCGCAACAATGGAATTTAGACCTATTATTTCCGTAGGGGCGCCGCTTGCTGCGCCCAAGCTTCTGCACCTAAACATCAACCTGTAGGGACGCCGCAGAATCCGCGCGTAAAAAAAAGGCGAGCCATGCTCGCCTTTTTCACTGAAACATTTTAAATTATTCTGCAGCTGGCGCGTCAATGTCTTTCATCGACAAACGGATGCGGCCTTGTTTGTCAACTTCCAATACTTTCACTTTCACAATATCGCCTTCTTTGAGTTTGTCGGAAACTTTCTCGACGCGCTCATTGGAGATTTGCGATACGTGCACCAAACCGTCTTTGCCCGGAGCGATGGTTACGAAAGCGCCGAAGTCCATAATCTTAGCAACTTTGCCTTCGTAAATACGGCCTGGCTCAACGTCAGAAGTGATCGACTCGATGCGTGCTTTAGCAGCTTCGGCAGCGGCGTTGTTAACCGATGCAATGGTAATGGTGCCGTCGTCTTGGATATCGATCTGTGTACCGGTTTCTTTGGTGATGGCTTGAATAACTGCGCCGCCTTTACCGATAACTTCACGAATTTTGTCCGGATGGATTTTCATAGTCAACAAGCGCGGTGCAAATTCAGACATCTCGCCACGAGCTGATGACAACACTTTTGCCATTTCACCAAGGATGAATAAACGACCATGCTTGGCCTGATCCAAAGCAATCTTCATGATTTCTTCGGTAATGCCTTCAATCTTAATATCCATCTGCAAAGCAGAAATACCGGCTTCAGAACCAGCTACTTTAAAATCCATGTCGCCTAAATGATCTTCGTCACCGAGGATGTCAGAAAGCACGACGAAATCATTGCCTTCTTTGACTAAACCCATAGCGATACCAGCAACCGGAGCTTTCAAAGGAATACCAGCATCCATCATCGCAAGCGATGAACCACAAACCGATGCCATCGAGGAAGATCCGTTCGATTCAGTAATTTCAGACACACAACGAATGGTGTACGGGAATTCTTCAATAGTCGGCATAACCGCTTGCACACCGCGTTTAGCTAAACGGCCATGGCCGATTTCACGACGCTTAGGACCCATCATGCGGCCCGCTTCACCCACCGAATACGGAGGAAAGTTGTAATGGAACATGAAGTTTTCTTTGTACTCGCCCGACACAGCATCAATAATCTGACCATCACGGGTGGTGCCTAATGTGGCAACAACCAGAGCTTGTGTTTCACCACGAGTGAACAATGCCGAACCGTGGGTGCGTGGCAAAACGCTGGTGCGTGCACTGATTGGACGGACGGTGGTTAAATCACGGCCATCGATGCGGATTTTGGTGCTAAGCACGTTGCCACGCATGGTGCTGTATTCCAATTCACCAAATTCTTTGGCTAAATCACCTGCGGCCCATGCGTTGGCTTCAGCTTGTTCTTTCAAGCTTTCCAATACATCTTTTTTTACTTTCGAAATGGCATCACGGCGTTCAAGCTTTTCGCGGATAGCGAAAGCGTCAACCAAGCGATTGCCAGCGGCGGCGCTCAATGCAGAAATCAAGGCATCGTTTTTGGCAGCAGCGTTCCATTGCCATTTCACTACACCCGCTTCAGCCACTAATTCGTTGATGGCGTTAATCACTACTTGCAACTGCTGATGACCGAACATGACGGCACCAAGCATTTGCTCTTCCGACAACAAATCAGCTTCTGATTCAACCATCAATACCGCATTTTGGGTACCGGCAACAACCAGTTCCAATTGCGACGTCGCTAATTCGGTAGCACTTGGGTTCAGAATGTATTGACCATTGGCAAAGCCAACTTTAGCAGCACCGATTGGGCCGTTAAATGGTGCGCCGGACAAAGCCAAGGCAGCCGAGGCGCCAATCAATGCTGGAATATCACCATCCACTTCTGGATTAAGCGACATGACATTGGCGATGATCTGCACTTCGTTATGAAAACCTTCTGGGAACAACGGACGGATTGGACGATCAATCAAACGGGAAATCAATGTTTCTTTTTCGGTTTGACGGCCTTCACGTTTGAAGAAGCCACCCGGAATACGGCCACCGGCATAGAACTTTTCTTGGTAATCGACGGTAAGTGGGAAAAAATCCAAACCCTCGCGCGCTGTTTTGTTGGCAACTGCGGTCACCAATACTACGGTGCCATCAATGCTTACCATAACTGAGCCGCTGGCTTGGCGGGCGATTTCGCCGGTTTCGATGCTGACTTGGTGTTTTCCGTACTGGAAGGTTTTAGTAATTTTTGCCACTGTAATATCCTCTCATTATCCGCTAGCAAAGCCACATGCTTTGCTTTGATGTACTGCAAAAATAAACGCGGCGCATAAAGCGCCGCGTGGTGTAATTAACGACGTAAACCTAAGCGTTGAATCAGGGCTTGGTAACGTGCGCCATCTTTCTTTTTCAAATAAGCCAACAAGCTACGACGCTGATTCACCATCGTTAACAAACCGCGACGGGAATGATGATCTTTCTTGTGGGTTTTAAAGTGTTCGGACAAATGTTCAATACGTGCTGTTAATAAGGCAACTTGAACTTCTGGGGAGCCGGTATCATTCGCGCTACGCGCATGTTCACCGATTACAACGCTGGTATCTATAGACATTCTAATTCTCTTTGCTGATGCGATATCTGCAGAAGCACAACATGTGCAACCACGTGATCCGCCGGTTAAGGGCTTGCCAAGCGCATAAACATTAATGCGCGAAGCCCCAGTATTATACTCGATTCAATATTTTATTGGGGGTTTTAAGCTAACTTACAGCAGCCCAACGAAACAAGCGCTGCACGCGTAAATTACCCATGGCATCGATACTTGCTAAGCCCAAACAGCGTTGCGAATCATCACATAACTGAACCCACTCACAGGCCGCAATCAGTATTGGCACATTGATTTTCTGACCCATGCCAACTTTTTGGGCCTGCTCAGCGCTTAATAAGATTTTGGGCAAGCTAGCCAAGCCCACTTCCACTGGCATTAGCTGCGCGTCCAACGCGTCTAGGCCTAGCAAAGCAAGCTCGTTCAATTCATCCAAACTCCATAATTTGGCCTCTTTGAATGGCTCAACCCATGTGCGCCGCAGCGCAGAAACGTGCGCGCCACAACCAAGCAGTTCGCCAATATCACGGACCAGGCTACGAATATAGGTTCCTGTTCCGCACTGCACATTCAAACGCAGATGTGTTTGAGTACGTGAAAGTAACTGGATGGAATCTACACGAACTGTTCGTGCTGGCAAATCGATCTGCTCGCCTCTGCGCGCTTTCAAGTACATTGGCTCACCGCCCTGCTTCAGCGCTGAATAGATCGGCGGCACTTGCTGTATATCGCCAATAAATGTTTGCAATACATCGTGAATTTGTTGTTCTGAATACACACCAATAAGCCGAGAGACCAACACCTGTCCTTCTGAATCATCCGTGTCGGTAGTTTGGCCGAGTGTGGCTTCTGCTTCATAGGCTTTATCATTGCCTAGCAAAAGACCCGCAACTTTAGTAGCCTCACCCAAGCAAATAGGCAAAACGCCAGTTGCCAGGGGATCAAGCGAGCCAGTGTGCCCAGCTTTTTCTGCCTTAAACAAATTGCGCACTTTCTGCAGCGCTTGATTGGAACTTAAACCTTGCGGCTTATCCAACAAAATAATGCCATCAACAACGCGGCGTGGGAATATAAATTGAGGTTTCTTCATAGATAAAAAATCGCCCGAAGGCGATTAGTCTGATTCGGGCTTAGGCACATTTCGCAACAGTTCTTCAATACGTTCGCCTTTATCAACAGAATCATCGTAATGGAAATGCAATTCAGGCACGTGTCGCATCTTAACTGCCTGCGCCAGTTTAAAACGCATTTCAGGCGCTAATTCTTTTAATGCTTTCACGGTTTGCAATGAAGATTCGGGCAACAAAGCGGTGACATACACTTTGGCATGCGCCATGTCACGTGTCACTTCAACGTCGGAAACACTGACTGACGGCAAGCCGTGCTCACGCACGGTGGCGTGCACAATCATGCCCAGATCTCGGCGGAGCTGGGCAGATACGCGATCGGTGCGATGGAATGATTTTTTCGCCATTACAGTGAGCGCGCCACTTCAATGCGTTCGAAACATTCAATCTGATCGCCCGGTTTAACGTCGTTGTAGGCTTTAACAGCAATACCGCATTCGGTACCGCTACGCACTTCTTCAACCAAATCTTTGAAGCGACGCAAGCTTTCCAACTCGCCTTCGAAAACCACAACGCTGTTGCGCAATACGCGGATTGGCTTGTTGCGCTTGACGGTACCTTCGATAACCAAGGAACCGGCCACTGCACCGAATTTCGAACTGCGGAACACATCACGCACTTCTGCTATACCAATAATTTCTTCGCGGATTTCAACACCCAGAAGACCCGACGCAACTTGCTTGACTTGATCGATGACATCATAAATGATCGAGAAGTAACGCAAGTCAATGCCGTTGCTTTCAATGATACGGCGAGCACTTGCATCGGCGCGCACATTGAAACCAATCACTACCGCTTTAGATGCGGCCGCTAAGGTGGCATCCGATTCAGTGATACCGCCAACGCCCGAAGACACCACATTGATGCGGATCGACTCGTTGGACAGATTCACTAAAGACTCGCGTAGTGCTTCAACAGAACCTTGCACATCAGCTTTAATGACTAGGTTAAGTACTTGCTGATCATTGCCAGCACCCATTTGCGCCATCACATCTTCCATGCGCGAACCAGGCTGTTTCACTAAACGCGATTCACGGCGCTTGGCTTCACGTTGCTGGGCAACTTCTTTAGCTAAGCGTTCATCGGCAACTACAACGAAATCATCGCCAGCATCTGGAACGCCTGACAAACCAAGCAACTGCACCGGAATTGAAGGGCCAGCGCTGTCAGCCTGCTTGCCGTTTTCATCAAACAAGGCACGAACACGGCCATACTGCACGCCAACCACTAAGTAATCGCCTTTCTTCAACGTGCCTTCTTGAACCAATACTGTAGCCACTGGGCCGCGGCCTTTGTCCAAAGTTGATTCAATCACAACACCGGTTGCGCGTGCATTAACTGAAGCTTTAAGCTCCATCAATTCGGCTTGCAACAAGATGGATTCGAGCAGGTTATCAACGCCGTCACCGGTTTTTGCTGAGACAGGCACGAACTGTACATCGCCGCCCCATTCTTCAGGAACCACTTCTAATTTCACTAAGCCTTGCTTAACATTGTCTGGATTCGCTTCAGGCTTATCCATTTTATTGACCGCAATAATTAGTGGCACTTTTGCAGAGCGTGCATGGGTTACCGCTTCAATGGTTTGTGGCATCACGCCGTCATCAGCGGCAACAACCAAAACCACAATATCGGTAAGCTTTGCACCGCGAGCACGCATTGAAGTAAATGCAGCATGGCCTGGTGTGTCTAAAAAGCTAATTACACCACGTGGTGTTTCAACATGGTATGCGCCAATATGTTGCGTAATGCCGCCGGCTTCGCCAGTGGCCACTTTGCTGCGGCGAATATAGTCGAGCAAAGAAGTTTTACCGTGATCAACATGGCCCATGATGGTAACCACCGGTGGACGCGTGGTTTTATCGCCTTGCTCTTCATCAACATGTGCAACCAATGCTAATTCAGCATCATTACCATTATCTAAAACAACATTATGGCCAAGTTCTTCAACCACTAATGCCGCGGTATCGTGATCAATTACTTCATTGATGGTAACCATCATGCCCATTTTGAATAAGGCTCTAACCACTTCAACGCCTTTCAATGCAAGCTTATTAGCCAATTCAGAGACAAGTATCGATTCGCCAATTGCCACATCGCGCGACATTGGCGCTGTGGGTCTTGAAAAACCATGCTGTCCAGAGGCTGTACGTGATGCTTCTTGAATTTTATGCTTTGGTTTTTTCTTGCCAGCAGAAACACGGCGTTCGCGCTCAGCAGCGGTTAAATGCAATTGACCCGCACCTAATTGGATCGATGTTTCATCATCTATTTCGTTGTCGACCATGGCATGCGAACCGCGTACACGATTTTTTGCCGTTTTAACCGGTGCTTTTTCTTTATTCACCACTTTCGCTGGAGCATGACGAATGACTTCGGTTTTATGCGGCTTGTGGCCGTGCTTTTCATCACGCTCACGACGCGACTCATGGCCAGCATCAGCAGCAACGGCAGGCGGAGCGTTCTTCACCTCTACACCAGCAACTACTGTACGAACTTCTTGTTCAACGTGTTTTGCTGCTTCAATGGCAGCAAGTGCATTTTTTTCTGTATCAAGTTGCTCGCGGCGTGCGCGATCTTGCTCACTCAAGCGTGCTTGTTCATCCGTATTGCGGGTTTTTGACTCTTCAATTTTACGCAACAATTCATCGCGCTCACTCGATTGCGGCGTGCTGACATCATCACGTTTTACATAAGTGCGCTTTTGACGCACTTCTACGGCAACCGTGGTTCTCGATTTGCCTGAACCGGAAACAGTTAGCTCTTCGGTGGTCCGGCGATTAATGGTGATTTTCTTTGGTGCTGCAGTGGTTTCAGCAGGCTTTTCAACTTTGCCATGAGCACGGCGAAGAAAGCCAAGAAGTTTAATTTTCTCAGTACTGCTAACTGCTTGATCGGCGCCAGAAAATTCCATACCTGCATCGGCAAGCTGCTTGAGCAGCTTATCAACGGGTAATCCAACAATTTTTGCCAACGATCCTACGGTAACTTCTGACATGGAGATGTCGATCCTTAATTTTTATGCTGCAAATAACGCAACGTGTGTTTCTGTAAAACTCAATTCGATTGTTCTAAGCGAGCAATTTCAGTGGCGCGAGCCGCTAAAATCAACGCTGATGCAAGTTCAATACCCATATCGTCAATATCGGAGATTTCATCAGCAGCTAACTCAGCTAAATCATCTTGTGTTGAAATGCCGCGCGCGGCTAATGCATACGCAATGCTTTCGTCCATGCCAGGCAAATCCAACAAATCTTGAGTAGGCTTATGCTCTTCAATCACTTCTTCAGCAGCCAATGCTTCATTTAATAAGGCATCGCGAGCACGGGCGCGCAGTTCTTCGACGATGTCTTCATCAAAGCCTTCAATAGCCAGCAATTCAGCAACCGGCACATAAGCAATCTCTTCAACGGTGTTAAAGCCTTCAGAAACTAATATGCCAGCAATTTCTTCGTCCACTTCAAGCTTCTGAACAAATACAGCGCGCGCCGCGGTTTGTTCAGCATCGCTTTTAGCAGTCACTTGGTCTTGAGTCATCACATTGAGCTGCCAGCCAGTTAAGCGGCTTGCAAGGCGAACGTTCTGACCACCCTTACCAATCGCTTGCGCCAGTTTATCTTCAGCAACAGCAATATCCATTGAATGCTTTTCTTCATCAACAATAATTGATTGCACTTCAGCAGGCGCCATGGCATTGATGACGAATTGCGCCGGATTATCCGACCACAACACAATATCTACACGCTCGCCATTCAATTCATTAGAAACCGCTTGCACACGTGAACCACGCATACCAATACAGGCGCCAATTGGATCAGTGCGGTGATCATGCGCTAGCACGGCAATCTTAGCGCGGTCACCCGGATCTCGGGCAGCGCCTTTAATTTCAACCAAACCTTGGCCCACTTCTGGCACTTCAAGTTTGAATAATTCAATCATGAATTCTGGTGCAATACGGGAAATAATCAGCTGCGGGCCACGTGTTTCAGCGCGTGTTTCAGCTAAGTACCCTCGCACGCGATCGCCTGGACGCAAGACATCGCGCGGAATTGATTTGTCTTTTGGAATGATGGCTTCGGCATTGCCGCCTAAATCAACAAATACATTGCCGCGTTCGGCGCGTTTAACCACGCCGTTCACTAAATCCCCCACACGATCTTGCCATTGTTCAAGCACCAAGGCGCGCTCTGCTTCACGCACGCGCTGCACAATCACTTGTTTGGCAGCTTGTGCTGCAATACGGCCAAATTCTGGGTTATCGACTAATTTTTCAATAAAATCACCTAATTGGATATCAGGCTGTTCATCAACCGCATCCATTAGTCGTTCCATACGGTCGGGCGATTCCATAATGATATCGTCAGCAATAACTTCCCAACGCCGATAGGTTAGATAGGTGCCGTCTTTTGGATTGATGGCAACTCGAATAGTCACGTCTTCGTCATGGTAACGTTTCTTGGCGGCTGAGGCCAAAGCAGATTCCATCGCTTGCACGATGACATGCCGCTCAACACCCTTTTCATTCGCTACTGCTTCCATGACCAATAATAATTCTTTACTCACGATCCACTCCGTATTCGTCGGCTATGCCGAAATTATTGCGTGTTAGGCGCTGTATTTTTGCGCCCGCCTTTGGGTGTTGCCACCAAGCCCAATGCCTCATAATCTGGCACCAACCTAGCTTTATCCATATTGTTTATTGCTACGACAAATTCTTTACCATCAACCAGCAAATTGACTGAATCAGCATTCACCGACTGAATAAAACCTTGCAAACGTCTGCGCCCATCTTGCGGCAAGCTTAAGCTAACTTTCGCCTGTTCGCCAATCCATTTTGCAAATTGCTGCACGGTGAACAATGGCCGATCAATACCAGGCGAGGACACTTCCAAGGTATATTCCGAGGCAATGGGGTCAGAAACATCCAAATTAGCAGAAATCTCTCGGCTTACCGCCTCACAATCCTCAATAGCCACTAAACGCCCAGGCGCATCAATATAAATGCGAAGCAAGGTGTTGCCAGCAGACGGTGAAAACTCAATACCGAGCAGCTCAAGACCCAAACTAATGACAGTGGGTTCAAGCAGTTCTTTCAGTTCTAAGGCTTTTCCGGTCATTGCCATTTTGCATTATCCTCAAGCGCTGTGTAAATTTAGCTCACAAAAAAGGGCCTATTGGCCCTCTTCCGGTACTTCCTAGTTCCGGCGTTTAGAGCTATAAAGCACCCTAAACTAGCCTACGCAACCTAACATTACCTGCTGCGTGATAACTGGTAGCGGGGGCAGGATTTGAACCTACGACCTTCGGGTTATGAGCCCGACGAGCTGCCAGACTGCTCCACCCCGCATCAGAGAATGAATATTATAGCTGAGTTGGCTAAGGACTTACAAGCACAATATGCTTAGGCCGGAAATGCCTTGATGCACCAAGTCAAAATACCATTAGAGAATATACCCAACACCAGCAAAGCTAGAGCATTGATGGCGAATGCTGTGCGCAGATGATTATCGGCGCTTATTTCAAGCACATCGGTTTCCGGTTTTTCAAAGAACATCACGCGAATTAATTTTAAGTAGTAGAAGGCGCCGATCACTGCACAAACTACAGCCAAAATGGCTAACCACTGATAGCCGCCCTGCAATGCCGCCATAACCACTTGTAATTTGGCGAAGAACCCGATGAATGGAGGTATGCCGGCCAGTGATGCAATCACAAACAAAATCAAAAAGGCATAGCCCGGGCTTTTAACCCACAAGCCTTTAAAGTCGTTTATTTCACCGGCATCAAAGCCACTTTTGCTAATCAAAATAATTGCGCCGAACCCCGCTACAGCGGTAATGCTGTAACTAATGGCATAAAACATCGAAGCGGCATAGCCAGCAGAATCGGCACTGAGCAAGCCGAGCAATAAAAATCCAACGTGTGAAATGGTTGAATAGGCCAATAGTCGTTTGAAATTGCTTTGCACCAAAGCCATCAAGTTGCCTAACAACAAAGACAGCGCTGCAAGCCCGGCCACCAAGGGAATCCAATCAGCCGAAACAACGCCAGCCGCTGATTCTAGCAAGCGGTATGCCATGGCAAACACCGCTAATTTTGGTGCAGAACTAATGAAAGCTGTAACGGCCGTAGGTGCGCCTTGATAGACATCAGGAAGCCACATATGAAATGGCGCCGCACCAAATTTAAAGGCAATACCGGCCAAAACAAACACCACACCTAGCATGAACATCATCGGCGAAGCAGTTTGTGAGGCAGCAGCATAAATGGCATCAAACTGCAGGCTGCCAGTGGCACCATACATCATCGACATGCCATACAACAACAATCCAGATGCAATAGCACCTAATACAAAATATTTCATTGCCGCTTCAGAAGCCACTGGATTATCGCGATCAAAACCCACCAAACCGTATGAGCTTAAGGCCAGTAACTCTAGACCAAGATATAGCACGGTTAAATTGCCAGCCGAAATCATCAACATCATGCCCAGCACTGCAAATAAACACAACACATAGAATTCAGACTTAAACAAACCGCGATCAATCAGGTACGGCTTGGCATACACGAAGGCAAACGCGGTGACGCAGTACACGGCAATTTTAAGCACATCACTGGCCACATCGCGCACGAACATACCGGAAAATGCGGTTGTGGTAATCGAGATCATATCGCGCACTGTTAACAACACAGCAGCAACCAGAACCGCAATGGCTAAGAAATGAATCAATGCGCGGCGTTTGCTATCAATGAATAAATCAGCCATCAACAGCACGAAAGCCGAAGTACAGATAAACAGTTCCGGCAAAATGGTATGCAAATCCCCGACTGAAAATACTGGAATTATCATGAACGATTCCTCAAAGCTTGGTTTGCACTAAATGATTGACTAAGGCGCTGATGGGCGCATCCATTAAATCGATTAAGGGTTTTGGATAAACGCCCAACGCTAAAACACCCAGCGCGAACAAGCCAAGCATCCACGCTTCACGCGCAGTAATGTCGGTTAGCTCGGCCACATGATGATTGGCAACATCGCCGAACACCACGCGCTTAACCATCCATAAGGTATACGCGGCGCCAAGTATCAATGTAATGGCTGCGAAGAAAGCAATTAATGGATGCGCCTGGAAGCTGGCGATAATAATCATAAATTCACCGACAAAACCGCTGGTGCCAGGCAGCCCGGCATTGGCCATGGCGAAGAACACAAAGAACCCAGCAAACCACGGCATGGTGTTTATCACCCCGCCGTAATCTTTAATCATGCGACTATGCATGCGGTCGTAGAGTATGCCAACACAACTAAACATGGCACCGGAAATAAATCCGTGTGAAATCATTTGCACCATGCCACCTTGCAAACTTAAGCGCGCGGCATCTAAATTGCCATCAATACGCACCAATGAAAACACGATGAAAGTTGCTAAAGTCACGAAGCCCATATGCGCAATCGATGAATAAGCGATTAGCTTTTTCATATCTTCTTGCACCAGCGCTACAAAGCCGATATATACAACAGCCAGCAAGGACAACAGAATAATCAACCACGCCCATTCAGTAGAAGCATCTGGAACAATCGGCAAGCTGAAACGTAGGAATCCGTAGCCGCCGATTTTAAGCATAATCGCCGCCAAAATCACTGAACCGCCGGTTGGTGCTTCAACGTGCGCGTCAGGCAGCCAAGTGTGCACAGGCCACATCGGCACCTTGACCGCGAACGACGCGAAGAACGCGATAAACAAGAGTTTTTGCACATCCAGACTGACCGGCACTTTATGGTAATCAAGGATATTGAAACTGCCATTGCTGACGTTGTAGAGATAAATGAACGCCGCCAGCATCAGCAACGAACCTAGCAACGTGTACAAGAAAAATTTAACTGCCGCGTACACACGACGCGGCCCGCCCCATACGCCGATGATGAGGAACATCGGAATCAGCATGGCTTCAAAGAACAGGTAAAACAGCATCGCATCGGTCGCGGCAAAGACGCCGTTGATGAGCCCGGACATGATCAGGAACGCGGCAAAATACTGAGAGACTTTTTCCTTGATCACTTCCCAGCCGGCGATTACGACGAGTACCGTCGTGAAACTGTTCAACAGAATGAATAGCATTGAGAGGCCATCAACGCCAAGCGCATAGTTGATGTTGAAGCGCGTGATCCAGGGCGTATTTTCACGGAACTGCATTAGAGCGGTAGCGTTGTCGAATCCTGTCCACAACGGCACCGACGCCAGCAGGCCAAGCACGCTACCGATCAGGGCCGTCCAGCGCGCGGCGGTTTTCTGTTGCTCGCCATTGAGCAACAAAGTCAGGATCCCAGCTGCGATGGGTACCCAGATGGTAAGACTCAGAATGTATGCGCTGCTATTCATTTGTTTTTTCGGTGGCCTTGATGATCACGTTAGCGGGAGGCGCTTCGAAACAGGCCGGAAACGATGCCGGAAAGCTGCTGCCATTCAAACCAGGTGAGCAACGCAAACACACCCAGAATCATGGTGAATGCGTAGGTATATACGTGGCCGGTTTGCGCCTTCCGCGCGACGCCGGAAAACCAGCCGATCAATTTGGCCGTGCCGTTAACCATGATGCCGTCGATGATGGTCACGTCGCCGAACTTCCAAAGCCCGGCTCCCATTTTTCTGCTTCCGCCCGCGAAGAACCAATCATTAAATCGATCAAATCCGTATTTCTGATCGAGGATGTTGACGAAAAAACTGAGCTTGCTGCGGATTTTTGCGGGTAAATCCGGCTTGAGAATAT
>ENA-OFCF01000112-OFCF01000112.1-metagenomes-genome-assembly--contig:-NODE-112-length-40333-cov-5.551517_pt1 | contig 40333 bp, 34 predicted proteins | sample MGYA00153387_OFCF01 | MGnify analysis MGYA00153387 | reverse complement strand
TCGAGGTACACATCGAGCAGGGCCCGGTGCTGTGCGAGCTCGACCTGCCGCTCGGCGTGGTCACGTCGATCAACGGCAGCGTGCGCCACGTCGGCGAGCTGACCGGCATGGCCTGCCACGCTGGCACCACGCCCATGGACCGCCGCCGCGACGCTGCCACCGCCGCCGCCGAACTGGCGCGGGCGACTGGTCGCCCGATCCCGCTGCCTGATGGCGGCGCCATGCGGATCACTGACCGTGGAGCAGATCGTGTCACGACGGATCGCTGAGTTCCTTCCGCCAGCGCGGACCCTGACCTGCGCTGCGTTGTTGTTCGCGTCTGCCTGCTCCAAGGCAAGTGAGCCTGCGAAGGCGACGACGGCCGCACCGGGCAGCGGCGGTAGCGCAGCGGCCGGCAATACGCCTGGTGCTGCTGGTGGCCGCGGCGGTCGGGGTGGAGTGGTGCTCGCTGCGTCCGACATCGCGACGCTTCAGAATGGTGTGATCGAGGATGCCGTATCGGTCTCCGGCAACCTGCGTCCCGTCGAGACGATCGAGGTGCGCAGCCGGCTCAACGGCGACATCAGCGGTGTCTACGTGCAGGAAGGTGAGCGGGTCCGCGCGGGCCAGCTGCTCGCGCAGTTCGAGTCCAGCCAGCAGGAGAGCTCGCGTCGCGGCGCCGAGGCGGATCGCGAAGCCGCACGTGCGCAGCTGCAGACCGCACAGTGGGCCGCCGAGCAGTCCGCGGCGCTGTTCAAGGCCGGCGCGATCGCGGAGCAGGAGAACCGCTTGGCGGCACAGGCCGTGGTGGCCGCACGAGCCGCCGTGGCAGCCTCCGAGGCACGGCTTCGTACCGCAAGCGCCCTCTCCACCGACACGCGCGTGCTGGCCCCGTCCAGCGGCATCATCGACCGGCGGAGTGTGCAACCCGGCGAGCGCGTCGCCGCCAGCACGCCACTCTTCCTGCTGGTGCGCAACGAAACGCTGGAACTGGCTGCCAACGTCCCGTCACGACTCGCCAACCTCGTGCAACCCGGGCAGGTGGTCCGCCTCGGCGTCGACAACCGCATACTGGAATCGCGGGTCTCGCGCGTCAGTCCCACCGTGGATCCGGTCTCACGCAGCGTGACGGTGTACGTGAAGGTTCCCAACACCAACGGGGCCATCAAGGGCAACACCTTCGCCAGCGGCCGCATCATCGGCGAGCGCCGCACCGGTGCGCTGCTGGTGCCGACGAACGCGATTCGTCAGGCACCGGGCGTCGAGGCGGCGCCGTTCGTCTGGCGGATCGCCGGTGGGGCACTGGAGAAGCGCAACATCACCCTGGGTGTGGTGGATGAGGCAGCCGGCGTGGCGGAAGTAAGGGAAGGTCTGAGCGTCGGTGACCGCGTCATCGTGGGCAACGTCGGCGCACTTGGCAATGGCTCGAAGGTCACCATCGCAGGCGGAAAGTCATGATCATCTCGGATGTCTCCATCAAGCGGCCGGTCTTTGCCACCATGCTCATGGTGGCGCTGGTGGTGCTCGGCATCATCGGGTACAAACGGCTCGCGATCGACGAGTACCCGGACATCACGTATCCGATCGTCGTGACGCAGACCGCCTATCCGGGCGCCTCCCCGGAAGTCGTGATGCGCGAGCTGTCGAAGCCGATCGAGGAAGCGCTCAATACCGTGCAGGGCATCAAGGAAGTGACGTCCACGTCGCTGGAAGGCAGCTCGCTGGTGCGATTGCAGTTCAACCTCGATGTGAACGTCATTGCCGCGCAGCAGGAAGTGAGCACCAAGGTCGCGCGCATCCGCCGTCAGCTGCCGCCGAACATCGAGGACCCGATCGTCCTCCGCTTCGACCCCAACGACCGCCCGATCATCAGCGTCGCGATGACCAGTGCCGAGCGTCCGCTGCGTGAGCTGAGCGACATCGCGACTGAAGTGATCAAGACGCGATTCGAGTCGATTCCCGGAGTCGGTGGCGCAAACATTTCCGGTGCGGCCACGCGACAGATACAGATCCAGCTCGACGCCGATGCCATGCGGGCATACAACATTGCGCCGCCGGTCGTGATCGCGGCACTGGAGCGTGAGAATCGCGAGGTGCCCGCAGGTCGCGTGCGTCGCAACGGTCGCGAGCAACTGATTCGAGTCACGGGCCGCGTGGTGGATCCGGCACGCTTTGCCGACATCACGCTCACGGTCCGCAACGGCGCGCCGGTGCGCATCAGCGACGTGGCGACCGTGGTTGACGGCAGCGCCGAGCAGCGCAGTGCCGCGTTCGTGGGCCGTACGCCCGCCGTCGCCATCGAGGTGCAGAAGATCGCCGGCAGCAACACGGTGGAAGTCGCCGACCGCGTGCGCGAAATGATGGCAGAGCTGGAACGGACGCTGCCCGCCGACGTGAAGCTGAGCGTGATCCGCGACGATTCGCAACGCATCCGCGATTCGCTCGAGAGCGTGCAGCATGAGCTGATTCTGGGCGCGGTGCTCTGCATCGTGATCATCTACTTCTTCCTGAACTCCTGGCGCTCCACGATCATCACCGGCCTGGCGCTGCCGATCTCGCTGATTTCGTCGTTCTTCGTGATGTGGGCATTCGACTTCACGCTGAACACCATGACGCTGCTGGCGCTGTCACTGGCCATCGGGTTGCTGATCGACGATGCCATCGTGGTGCGCGAGAACATCGTGCGCCACCTGGAGATGGGAAAGGATCACGAGCACGCCGCGTCGGAGGGCACCAGCGAAATCGGTCTTGCCGTCTTCGCGACGACGATGGCGGTGGTCGCCGTATTCTTCCCCGTCGCCTTCATGGGCGGCATGATCGGCAAGATCTTCTTCCAGTTCGGCGTCACGGTGGCCTTCGCGGTGCTGGTCTCGCTCTTCGTGAGTTTCACGCTGGACCCCATGCTTTCCAGCGTCTGGCACGATCCCGAAGTGGACAAGCACAACCAGGCCGCGCTGCGGGCATCGCGGAATCCGATCCGCCGCGTCGCCTTCGCGTTCAACGACTGGTTTGAGCGCGTCGCCGATCGCTATCCCGCCGGACTGGCCTGGGCGCTCGGCAATCGCGTGATCGTGCTCGGCGCCGCGCTGATGACCGTGGTCGCTTCGGTGATGCTGGTGCCGAAGCTGGGCTTCACCTGGATGCCCGACGTGGATGGCAGCGAGTTCAATGTGAACTATCGCGTGGCACCCGGTTCGGCGATCGACTACACGATCGGCCGCGGACAGGAGATCGCGAAGCTGCTCGAGAAGCGTCCGGAAGTCGTATCAACGTATCTGAACATCGGCGGCGGCTTCCGCGGCAGTCCGAGCGGCGGATCGGTGGCGGTGAAGCTCGTACCGAAAAATCAGCGCACGCTGTCGCAGGCCGAAGTGCAGACGATGCTGCGTCCCATGCTGATGAAGATCCCGGGTGTGCGGCCGAACATTACCGGCACGCCCACCATCTTCGGCGGCTACCGTCAACCGATCGAAGTCAAGGTGCAGGGACCCGAGCCCACGCGGCTCAAGCTGGCCGCCGCGGAAGTGCTCAAGACGATGTCGACGGTGACTGGTATCGCCGAGCCGAATTCCAGCGACGACGGCGAGATTCCGCAATTGGACGTGCAGGTGGATCGCGAGCAGGCGTGGGCAGCGGGCCTGGGCATCGGCACCATTGCCAGCACGCTGCAACCGCTCTTCACCGGCCAGCGCGCGACGCGCTGGGAAGATCCGCAGGGTTATTCGCATGACGTCGTCGTGATCTACCCGGACTCGCTGCGCCGCTCCTCGGACGACGTGGCCGAGCTCCCGGTGCCGGGCAGCGGCATCGACAGCCGCACAGGCCTCACGACCACAATCCCGCTCGGCTCCGTCGCGACGATTCGTGCCGGCGTCGGGCCTCAGGCCATCGAGCGGTCCTCGCTGGAGCGCCAGGTGTCCATCAGCGCGGGCGTGCTGCCCGGCTTCGGCGTTGGTGACGTGGCCGCAAAGGTGAAGGTCGCTCTCGATTCGATGGGGCTTCCCGCAGGCTACCGGGCGGTTTTTGGCGGCGACGTGCAGAACCTGAACGAGACAAAGGGCTATGTTGGCGAGGCGCTGATTCTGGCGGTGGTGTTCATCTACCTGATCCTTGCCTCGCTTTTCGGATCGTTCCTGCAGCCGCTGGCCATCATGCTCTCGCTGCCGCTCAGTTTCATCGGCGTAGCAATTGCGTTGCTGGCGACGAAGGGAAGCCTGAACGTCATGACGATGATCGGCATCATCATGTTGCTGGGTCTCGTGACGAAGAACGGCATCCTGCTGGTGGACTTCGCGAATCAGCGGCGTGCAGAGGGCGACGACGTGCGTACGGCGCTGCTGGCAGCGGGCCGCGTCCGTCTGCGCCCGATCATCATGACGACAGTCGCGATGATCGCCGGCATGCTGCCGCTGGCCTTCGCGCTGGGCGCCGGTGCGGAGCAGCGGGCCCCGATGGGGCGCGCCGTGATCGGTGGTCTGATCACGAGCACGCTGCTCACGTTGTTCGTGGTGCCGTCGGTGTATTCCCTGCTGGACGACCTGGTCATCGCCCTGCGGAAACGCTTTGCCAGTCCGGCACAACGCCCCGTGCCGACTGCCATGCCGGCGCCGGTGGCCGGCGACTGACTGCGTCTGCTTTTGCTGCACTGTGCACCATTTTGCGCCGCCACTGCTTGACTCTCAGTGGCGGCGCTGCTATACCGGCTAGGTCGCCTGTGCACGCTCCGTTGCATCAGGTTCTCAATCCTGCTGGTCTATTCTGCGTTGGAGGCAGGCATGCCGCGTTTCGGCGAATACGATGAAATTGCATTTCGGCTCCGTGGCCGTGATGATGATGAAGAGGACTATTACGACTCCGATCCCATGTACGAGGAAGAGGAGGAGGAAGAGGACGAGGACGAGGAAGGCTCTATGCCAACGGTCAAGCGAAAGCGCGAATCGCTGTTCGACGATCCTGACGACGCCGCGAAGGATGATGACGAGGAAGAGGACACCGGTGAGGTGATCGAGGAAGAAGTCGACGCTGAACTGAGCACCGACGAGCTGGAACCGGCCGGTGAGGACGACCTGAGTCTCGATGACGACGCCGGTCTGGATGACGACATGGGTGACGAGCCGCCGAAGGCGCGCACGTTGCCTGCGCTGGATCCGATCGCGCCGGTTCGTGCCTCGTCTGCGTTGAAGCCACCCAAGCCGCCCAAGGCCGTTCCGGCGCCGAAACCGCCCAAGGAACCCAAGGCTGTCAAGCTCGCCGCGACGCCGGCTCCGGCCTCCGCGGCAGCCGTGACTGTCGTCAATGGCGTTGCCGACAATGGCGCTGCGGCCACGGCAGCGGCACCGAAGCTGCCCGCAGTCACGCCGCCCACCTCGACCAATGGCACCAAGGCTGGCAAGCCGGCGGTCAAGGCGCCTCCTGCGGCCAAACCCGAGCCGGTGAAGCCGGCGGCCACCAAGACCGCACCGGCAGCCCCGGCCAGACAGGCCGCGGCGCCAGCAAAGGCAGCACCGGTGAAGACGGCGGCGGCACCTGCCAACAAGGCTCCGTCCGCACAGAAGTCCCCGGCTGGCAAGCCGGGTGTGAAATCGAGTCCTGCGCCAGCGAAGCCGGCGGCGTCGAAGAAGCCTCCGATGAAGAAGGTGGCGCCGGCCAGGAAGGCGGCACCAGCGAAAAAGGCGGCACCAGCGAAAAAGGCGGCACCAGCAAAGAAAGTCGCACCAGTAAAGAAGGCCGCACCAGCAAAGAAGGCCGCACCGGCGAAGAAGGTCGCTGTGAAAAAGGTGGCCCCGGCGAAGAAAGCGTCACCGGCGAAGAAAGCGGCCCCCGTGAAGAAGGCGCCGGCGAAGAAGGCTGCAGGAAAGAAGAAGAGTCGCTGAGATCTGGCTGTTTGCTCGCATCGCCATGTGCGGCAGTCGCTGGCGACATCGTCACCTGTTTTGCAGCACCTGACCGGCGGAGGGGAGCAATGCTCCTTTCCGCCGGTCTATGTTTGTGGCATGTCGGTTCGCGACCAGCAAATCCTCGACGCGGTGCCGCTGATGATCTTCGCCACCGACCTGCACGGGACGGTGGTGCGGCACAATCAGCCGGCCGCCGCACGTGCGCCATTCGCGCCCGTGGGCGCGGCGCTGCACGACGTGCTGGGGACAACCAGCGAAGCGGCGCAGTGCACTCGCGCCTTCGCTGCACTGCGCGACCCGGCGGTGCCCATGGTGCGATGGGAGTTCGCACAGTCCGGCGGTGACGACGAGCGCGTCATGCTGGTGCAGGTCACGCGCTGCATGGACGAGGGCATGCACGTGGGCTTCGTCGCCACGCTCTCCGACGTGACCGAATCGCACCGCGCGCGCGAGGCGCTGATCTCGACGGGCCTCGCACTCGCCAGCTCCATCGATCTCGCGCGCGTGTACCGCGAAGTCGCGCACCAGCTGCAGCGCGCGGTGCGCTGCGATGCGTACGTGATCGCCGTCGCCGACGACGAGACACTGGCGTTGACGAGCGTGCAGGCGGGCGGATACACCGACTCGCCCGAGGATGTCGCAACCCGCCTTCGTCCCGACTGGCTTGAGGCCCTCGCGCTGGGCACCACGCTCGTGCACCGCGCATCCGCCACCAGCCGCGAGGTCACCGCGCCGATCATCAGCGAGGAAGGCGTGCTGGGCGCGATCACGGTGCGACTGAGCATCACCGAAGCGACCTACGAGCTGGCCGAAACGCAGCGCGTGCTGGGTACCATCGCCGCGCAGACCGCTGCAGCGATCGATCGCGCCTTCCTGGTGCGACGAGTGGAGCAGAAACGCCGCACCGAGGCGATTGGTGAAGTCGCCGCCGGCGTGGCGCACGAGCTGCGCAATCCGCTCTTCGGCATCTCGTCTGCCGCGCAGCTGCTGCGCATCCGTGGCAAGGACGATCCGGCAGTCGAGCGAAGCGTGAGCCGCATGTTGCGCGAAGTCGAGCGGCTGAACAGCATGCTATCCTCGTTGCTGGTCTACGGTCGCCCGCAGCCGCTGCGCCTGACCGAGGGTGACCCGGACACCATCTGGGACGACGTGATCGAGGCGAACCGACCACGCATGGAAGCGGCCGGCATCACCTTCCGGCGCCTGCGCAGTACGCCACCGGTGCTGCTGCACTTCGACGCGGCGCAGATCGGGCAGGTCTACCTGAACATTCTCGTCAACGCCATCGATGCAACGCCGGCCGGATCGGTAATCACGCTCCGCAGCAGCGCGCTGGGCAGCGGTGCCTGGCGCTGCCGGCTGCACAACGGGGGCGATGCCATTCCGGCCGAAGCGCTGCCACGCGTGTTCGAGATCTTCTACTCGCTCAAGAGTGGTGGCACCGGCATCGGACTCGCGCTCTGCCAGCGCATCATTGAAGAACATGCGGGCAGCATCAGCATCGAAAGCCAGCCGGTGACGGGGACCGAGGTGACGATCGTGCTGCCACAGGGCGGCAGTTCGTGATCTCCGGGTCGGTGCTGATCGTCGATGATGACGACACGGTGCGCGACACGCTCACCGAGTACTTCGAGACGATCGGCATGGTGGCACGCGGCGCTGCCACGGCGGCCGACGCGCGCGCAGCTGTCATGCGGCACCTGCCGGCCGTGGTGGTGATGGACCTGCGCCTGCCGGACGTGACTGGCCTGGGCCTGCTGGACCAGCTGCGCGCCGACGACCCGGACGGCGCGATCATCCTGCTCACCGGTCATGCCGACGTGCGCGTGGCGGTCAGCGCCATGCAGCGCGGGGCGCTGGACGTGCTGGAAAAGCCGGTGGACCTGGAGACGCTGCGCGCCGCCGTGCAGCGTGGGATGGAACTGGTCACGCTGCGACGCGAGGTGGCAATCCTGCGCGAGCGCGACGGCGGCGACCGAAGCGGGCCGGCGCTGCTGCAGCCGTCGTTCGAGAAGCTGATCGAACTGGCCGCCCGCAATGATGACGCACCCGTGCTGATCCTCGGCGAGACAGGCACGGGAAAGGGCTACGTCGCGCGGCGCATCCACGACACGTCCCGGCGCAGGCAGCAGCCATTCGTGGAAATCAACTGCGCGTCGCTGGGGGCAGTGTTCTTCGAGAGTGAACTGTTCGGGCACGAACGGGGCGCCTTCACCGACGCGAGACAGGCAAAGCGCGGCCTGGTTGAAGTGGCGGCGAACGGCAGCGTGTTCCTGGACGAGATCGGAGAGCTGGGGCTCGACGTCCAGCCAAAACTCCTCAAGGTCATCGAGGAGCAGCGATTCCGACGACTGGGCGGCACCACCGAGATGCGGAGCGCCGCCCGCGTGATCTGCGCCACGAACCAGCCGATGCACACGCTGGTGGCCGAGACGCGGTTCCGCGCCGACCTGTTCTACCGGCTGCAGGTACTGACGATCACGATGCCGCCGCTGCGCGATCGACCAGACGAACTGGCGCAGCTCGTGACGCACCTGCTGCCACGAGGCGCAACGCTGACGCCCGACGCGACGCGCGCCCTGCTGGCATACGCCTGGCCCGGCAACATTCGCGAACTGAAAAATACGCTCTGGCGTGCCGCGATCCTGTCGGAAGGACAGCCGATCGCTTCCGCCGCGCTGGGCCTGCCCATCGGCACCCCACGGCTGGACACGGGCCGGGTACACGATCTCTCGCTCGCGAGCGCAGAACGCCGCGCCATCAATGCAGCCCTTCTCGCGACCGACGGCAACCGCGCCCAGGCGGCCCAACGACTGGGCATCGCCAGATCGACGCTGCACGAGAAGCTGCGTGCGCGTTCGGACAACCCAACCTTCACGCCTGAGCAGACACGTTGAAAGCGCGGGTTTTGAATGACCAGCGCTCCACAGGCGGTTCGCACAGCGCCGTTGCACCGCATGACCCTGCTCAACAACTGTCCAGTTTTCGAACGAAAGCGAAACTCCGTCCGATATTCGGACGCCGGCCGCTCGCAAGACAAGCGCAAGTGCTTGCCACGCAACATGTTGTGCTGGACGTGTGACGGCACGATCCTCGCCATATGCACAGCATGACCAAACATGTGCTGATTGTCGAAGACGAGATTTCCATCCGCGAATCACTCGTCGAGTTATTCACGTCGGATGACGTGTCGGTGTCCGCAGCGGCGACGCTTGCCGAAGCCAAGTCCCTGTTGTTCGGCGGCCAGCGGATCGACCTCATCGTGACCGACCTTCGGCTGGGCGGCAATCGAGACGGCGGGCTTCAGGTGTTGGCGGCTGCCGGACTCGTGCATCAGGACACGCCCGTGATCGTGCTCACTGCGTACCCCGATGACGACAACCGTCACGCGTCGGACCGTCTGAACGCCGCCTACTTTCTCGAGAAGCCGGTGGACCTGTCGGTGATCTCGAAACTCGCGCGAGATCACGGTGTGTCGTCTGCGTTGTCCCCGATCGACGAGGCCGCGTAGCACCCGTGGGCACCCGACAAGAGACGGATAGATCGTGCGTGGAGGGTCGAGAGGCTCGCTGAGGGAGCCGCTCAGCCATTGCGGTGTGAGCACATTTCAGCAGCTGATTGCCGCCAGTATCGGCGCACAGGCTTGACAGTGGCGGCGTCTTTCCATGTTCTTGTGGTGCGCGCCGTGTCTTGGTCACGAGTTTGCGCGCGAGTACCTCGTCCTCCCCACGCATGACCGATTCCCCGGTCGCCTTACTTCGTGCCCACGCGCGGCACGCCCCCTGGAATGCGCGTGGTCTTGCTGCGCATGCCACGGCGCTCGTCGATGCTGCCGGGTTCCGCCCCACGAACACCTCGGCGCGGGCAGCACCCAGTGCGCGCGCGATTCGATTTTATGTCGCCCAGCGTTTGCTCGATCGCCCCGAGGGTGCCGGTACCACCGCCACATATGGCTATCGCCACCTGCTGCAACTGCTCGCCATCAAGATTCGCCAGCGCGAAGGACAGACGCTCGAGGTGATCAAGAAGGAGCTGGCTGGCATCAGCGGCGAGCAGCTCGAGCGACGCGTCGCGACGGCGCTTGCACCGGCGCTTGCGCACAACGCCGACCTCACGCCACAAAAGGATGATGCCCAGCCCATTGCCGAGTGGCGGCGCGTGCAGGTCGCTGACGGTATAGAGTTGCATGTGAGGACTGATGCTGCTGGCGCGCGCGATGACGCGGTCATTGCCATGCGCGAGGCGATCCGTGCTGCGCTGGGTCGCGCGGACGTCAGGAACTAGGCGTGTTGATTCCCGCCGAGAATCCCCCTGCCGGTGCAGCCCAGCTGAATGCCGGGGGGATGTCGCGTGGCGGTGGCGGTGGCGGCGATCTGGCAGGCAACGCGGCCGCGAAGCGGCGGGCACCGAGTCGGCTCGTGTATCTCGATCGCGCGCTGGAGGCCTTGCCGCTCTTCCGCCTCAGCGACTCGAACGAGGAGGGTGCCATTGCCTTCACGGCGCCGTCAGGCGGACGCTGGCGGGTGTTGCCGGCGCCGGGCGACCGGCTTCCGGGCACGTTCGACCAGGATGTGTACATCGAGTTGCTGTACCGATACCAGGAATCCGGGCGGCCTGCCGATGGGGTACTGACCTTCACGCTGCACGCGTTCCTGCGAGCCATGGGCCGCCGCGTCGATGGGCGCACGTACGAGCAGCTGCGTGGCGCACTGGCACGGCTGGAGCGCACCACGCTGGAGAGTGCCGGCGCCTACTGGGACGCCGCGAACGGCAAGCCGCTGGACGGTGTCTTCACACTGCTCAGTGCCGCCACCGTCGATCGCCGACGGGCGGCCGATCGTGATCAGCTGTCGCTTTTTCCTGCCGTGACGGCGGCGGAACCCGGGGTGGCGCGCGTGTCGCTCGCCCCGCAGATCCGCAGCAACCTCGACGCCGGCCACGTCACTTCGCTCCGGCTGCTCGGCTATTCCTCGCTGCTCTCGCCGGTCGCGCGCCGCATCTATCGTCTCATTGCCGTGCAGCTTGCCGCCGGTGCTGACGGGCGGTGGCGCGTGTCACTCGACACATTGGCAGAACTGCTTCCACTCACGCAGCGCTATCCCAGTCACATTTTGCGCGTCGTGAAGCCGGCCAGCGAGATGCTGGTCGCGGCCGGCATCGTCCACGCCGCCGAGGAGTCGCAGGACGGACGCTCCTGGTATATGGAGTATCGCTGGACGTGACGAAACGGCACCGCGGCGCGTAGTGCATCCAGTTGGCGGGGACCCCGGAACTTGCCTCCGGTGTTCACATGTCATAGCCGTTCCGATGAACACGGGCCCGTCTCTTTCCTGCTGGAAGGTCTTTCATGTCGCGTATGCGTCGCGCCGTCGTTGGCGCCATTCTCGTCGCTGTGCCCGTCGCATATGGCGGATTCGTCTGGCAGAGCCGTGAGGCGCGCGATGGTGCCATGCTATTCGATCAGGTGCTGCGCCGCGTGTCCGAGCGGTTCGTGGACACCGTCGACGCGACTGCGTTGTACGAGAAGGCGGCGCGCGGGCTGATCGCGCAGCTCAACGATCCGTACACCACGCTCTATTCGCCCAAGGAGTTTGCGGCGTTCACGCAGGGCACCAACGGCCGGTATGCCGGCGTCGGCATGCAGATCGAGGACATCAAGGGCAACATCACGGTAAATCGTGTGTTCCCGAATACGCCAGCCGCTGGTGCAGGCATCGCCGAAGGTGATCGCATCGTCATGATCGACTCCGCCTCGACGCGTGGCTGGATCGTGGATTCGGTGTCGTCGAAGCTGAAGGGCGAGCCCGGCACGAAGGTGCGCGTGCGCTTTCAGCGACTTGGCGTGCCTGACCCGATCAATGCGGTCTTCACGCGCGCGACCATTCACATCCCGGCGGTGCCATTCGTCACGATGCTGGAAAGCGGCATCGGCTATATCCCGGTGCAGGGTTTCAACGAGACGTCAGCGGCCGAGACCATCCGCGGCATACAGAAGTTGCAGGGCGAAGGCATGAAGTCACTGATCCTGGACCTGCGCGGCAATCCGGGCGGCATCCTCGATGAAGCGTTCGTGATGAGCAATCTCTTCCTGCCCAAAGGCAAGGAGATTCTCAGTTATCGCGGTCGTGCAGACATGAACCAGCAATTCGTCTCGGAGCAGGATCCAATGGTGCCGACGATGCCGTTGGTGGTGCTCGTCGACGACGGGTCCGCGTCCGCATCGGAGATCGTCGCCGGCGCGCTGCAGGATCATGATCGCGCGGTGATCATCGGCACGACCAGCTTCGGCAAGGGACTGGTGCAGTCGGTATTCCGACTGGATGGTGGCTACGCGCTGAAGATGACGACCGCGAAGTGGTTCACGCCGAGTGGCCGTTCCATTCAGCGCCCGCGCAAGTTCGTGAACGGCCGCTTTGTGGAAGAGGAAGCGCCGGACTCGATGGAGACCGACAGTGCTCGCCGGGCGCGTCCCGCGTTCCGCAGTGACGCTGGTCGCGTGATCTATGGCGGTGGCGGCATCACGCCTGACGTCTCCGTTCGCCCGGACACGCTGACCTCTCTCGAGCAGAAGGCGGCGCGCCAGATCGCGGGCAAGGTGCAGGAGGCTTACACCACGCTTGCACAGTACGCAGAAGAACTGCGTCCGCAGGTCACATCGCCGGACTTCAAGGTGCTGCCGGCGTGGCGCCAGGAGTACTTCCGCCGGATCACCGCAGCAAAGGTTCCGGTGGATTCGGCCACGTTCTTCGCGGCGCCCAGATATGTCGATCGCCTGATCGCGAACCGTGTCGCGAAGGCAGCGTTCGGCGATTCCACGGTAGCCAGGCGCCAGTTCGCCGAGGACCCACAGGTACAGAAGGCCGTCGAGCTGCTGCGCCGCGGCGGCACACAGCGAGACCTGTTCACGAAGATCGGCTCCACTACGGCAGTCGCGCCCACGCGCCGTCCGTAATTGCACGGAGCACCCGCGTTGCTCGGTGCTCGTAAGTTGTCAGGGGGGCCGGGCAAGTCTGCCCGGCCCCTTGCTCGTTTTCACCGCTGACCGTCACATGAAGAACGTTCGCTGCATCCCAGCCATCGCCGTCGCGACGCTGACCATCATGGCCGCCTGCGCACCGACGCCGGGCGCCAGCACACCCGCGCCGGTGCCGGGCGTGCGCATCGCTCGCCCCGCTGATCCGACCGAACGCCACCTGTCGAACATTCGTCAGATCACCGATGGTGGCGAGAACGCGGAAGCGTATTTCAGTCGCGATGGGAAGTGGATCACATTCCAATCGTCGCGCAACGGTCGCACCTGCGATCAGCAGTACGTGATGCGCACCGATGGCTCGGCGCTGACGCGCGTGTCGAACGGCAAGGGTAAAACCACTTGCGGCTGGTTCCTGCCTGGGGGCGATCGTCTGTTCTTCGGGTCCAGCTACATGCACGACAGTCTCTGCCCGCCCAAGCCCGATCCATCGAAGGGCTACGTGTGGCCGCTGGACAAGTTCGACATGTACACCGTGAATCGTGATGGCACGGACTTGCGCCGTCTCACGCATTACGACGTGTACACGACGGAGGGCGTGCTGTCACCGAACGGAAAGTCGATCGTGTTCACGTCGTTGAAAGACGGTGACCTGGAGCTGTACACGATGGACGTAGACGGCGCGAACGTGAAGCGCCTCACCAGTACGCCAGGCTATGATGGCGGCGCGTGGTGGTCACCTGATGGCCGAAAGATCGTCTACCGCGCGCATCATCCGAAGGACACGATCGAGCTGCGGCAGTATCGTGAGTTGCTCGCGCAGGGATTGATACGGCCGAGCAAGGTGGAGCTGTTCGTGATGAACGCCGACGGCAGCGATAACCGCCAGATCACGAATCTTGGGGGCGCGAACTTCGGACCGTCGTGGACCCCGGACGGAAAGCGCATCATCTTTTCGTCAAACCACAAGAATCCGCGCAGTGGCAACTTCGACCTTTACCTGGTCGACATGGATGGGAGAAACCTGGAGCAGGTCACCACGAAGCCGGTATTCGATGGATTCCCGATGTTCAGCCCCGATGGCAAGCAGCTGATCTGGGCATCGAACCGCTTTGACCAGAAAGACACAGAGACGAACTTGTTCATTGCCGACTGGACGCCGTGACATCTCGGGCACGGGCCACGCGCCGTCTGCTGGCACGCTGAGCTGATGCACAGCTGCACGAGTTGAACGCGCCGCATCTCGACTTCGAGGGCGGCGCGTTCGCGTGATGGCTGTCGTTTTGCGCGCGGCGCGTTTACGTCATGGCAATCGTTTCGCGCGAGGCGCGCTGCCATCGCGCAGCCCGTTCTGCTGGCATCCTTATCAGAAGTCATCGTCACCCATTCAAGGACGTATCCATGACGTGGATCATTCCGCTGGCCATCCTGATGGTCGTGCTCTTCGTTGCCACGAGTTCGTTCAAGGTCATCGGACAGGCTGAAGTGATGGTCATCGAGCGGCTGGGCCGGTTCAATCGCATCGCGCGCTCCGGCTTCAACGTGCTGATTCCGTTCGTCGAACGGCCGCGGACGATCGACGTGCGGTTTTTCGGGCAGGATGTCTCGGGCGTGAAGAGGGTCACCGCCGGTTCCACGTCGCGCATCGACCTGCGAGAGCAGGTGCTCAACTTCCCGAGCCAGCCGGTGATCACCAAGGACAACGTGACAATCGACATCGATGCCGTGATGTACTATCGCGTCGCCGACCCGCAGAAGGCGACTTACTCGGTGCAGAATCTGCCCTTCGCGCTGGAAACGCTGACGCGTACGGCACTTCGCAACATCGTCGGCGAGATGGAGCTCGACACCACGCTCACCAGCCGCGACGAGATCAACAAGCGGATGCGCGAGACGATCGAGGAAGCATCGATCGGATGGGGCGTGGACGTGACGCGCGTGGAACTGCAGAGCATCGAGCCGCCGCGCGACATCCAGCAGAGCATGGAGCTGCAGATGCGAGCCGAGCGCGAGCGTCGCGCCTCCGTGACGAACGCCGAGGCTACCAAGCGGGCGCAGATTCTCGAGGCGGAGGGGTCGCGCGAGTCGCAGATCCAGAAGGCGCAGGGCGAGCGCGAAGCATCCATTCTGCGGGCGACCGGTCTCGCCGAGGCGCGGCTCGCCATGGCGTCGGCCGAAGCTGAGGCCATCGGTCGCATCGCCGCGGCATTGCCGGAAGGTCAGGTGGCGATGTACTTGTTGGGCCAGAAATATCTGGAGATGCTGCCGGCGCTCGCCGCTGGGAAGGGCAGTACCGTGTTTCTGCCAGCAGAGGCGGCCGGCATGCTGGGCGCACTGGGCGGCATCAAGGAGATGCTGGCGCGAACCAGCGGCGGTTCGAATGCCGAGCCAGCCAGACAGACGGCGCCAACCGTTCGATCATCGCTTGCACGCAATCCGGGTGACGTGCCCCCCGGGTTCGGCAGCTGATGACCGTCATCACGCAGGAACGCGCGGAGCGTATTGCGCGTGCGCAGGCCTGTCCGCGCTGCAGCGAGTACACCTACAAGCGGCTGAAGCTTCGTGCGGCCGAACCGACCGATCACGTTGCCGGCGCGGCCTGGATTGCCGAACTGATCTGCGGCGTCTGCTCGGCGCACCTGCAGCTCGCGCTCGAAGGCGATGGCGACGTGCTGTTCTTCAACTGAAGTGGCTGGCCGTGCGTCATGCAGTCTGCGCATGGTGCGCATGGGGTCAGACACCATGCTCGCGTCATGGGGTCGGAGACCTGCGTACCGTGGACTGGCGGCGTGACTCGCGTCGCTCGATCAGGGTGCAGGCGGGTCGCAGCGCAGCACGTCCGGTTGCCGGCTGTCACAAGCAATCTTCTCGTTCATGCCATTGGCGACCGGGCCGCATGCAGTGGAGTGCGCGGTGCGCGCCGCCTCCTTCTCGGACTCGCCGCTCGCGCGTGAGCACTGCCGCTGTCCGTTGAAGACGACGCAGACCTCGCAGGTCGCAACTTGCGCAGCCATGGTTTTCTTCCAGAAGATGGCAGCGAGGCCTGCGATGAGCAGGATTGTGATGATCGGATTACGGAAGCGCTTCATCGGTGTCAGGACGGTTGCGTAAGCTGCGGGTTCGCGCGGCACTGAGACGATGATACGTCAATTTTGCTGCCTCGACAGGCTGTGCGGTGCGTCGTCATGTTGCGATGCTGCCGTTGCTGCACATCTTCGCGTTCCCCGCATTCCCATGCCGACCTGCACATGCCTCCGCTGAACCTGCCGCAACTTCTCGCCGGCGCCTCCGTCTCTGCCGAGCTGCTGGTGCTGGACCGCGTGGAGCGCACGACCGGGGGCGGTGATCCGTTCTGGGTGCTGACGTTCGGCAACTCCAGCGGCTCACTACAGTCGGCACCGGTGTGGAAGGACAACGCTTCCTGGCTGGACGGTGTGGAGAAGGGGCGCGTCGTGCAGGTACTTGGGTTGATCGAGGTCTACACTCGTACCGGTGCCCGGCAGCTGAAAGTCACCGGCCCAGTGCGGGTGCTGCCGACAGGAACCGAACGGATCGACGAGTTCCTGCCACGTGTCGAATACGCGCCCGAGCGGCTCTGGGATGCCCTCGACAAGCTGCGCGCGAGCATCACGACGCCGCGACTCGCCGAGGCCGTAAACCTGTTCTTTGCCGACGACGAATTTCGTGCACGCTTCGAGCGCACGCCAGGCGCGGTGCGCGGACACCATGCCAAGCTGGGCGGACTGCTGCTGCACGTCTGGGAAGTGGCGTCGATCGCGCAGCAGATGGCAAAGACCATGCGGAAGGCGAACGTGGACCTGGTCGTTGCCGGCGCACTGCTGCACGACATCGGCAAGGTCGAGACGTACACCGTCGACGCGAAAGGCCTGGGGTATGACCCGCGCAATTATCTGATCGGGCATGTGGTCATGGGGTGCCTGATGTTCACGGAGCGTGTCGCGGCGGCGCGAGCAGGAAGCCTGTGCAACCTGAGCGATCAGCAGGTCACCGAGCTGCAGCACATGATTCTGTCACACCACGGCTCGCTGGAGTTCGGGAGCCCGGTGCAGCCCTTGACGATTGAAGCCGAGCTGGTGCACTGGGCCGACGAGTCGAGCGCAAAGGCGGACTCATTTGTGGAGTCGCTTTCCGACAACGAGTTGTTCACTGGGGCGGATGAAGTCTCGTCCCGTAAATCATGGCAGCTCGATCGTCGGCTATGGCGTCGCCCGTTCCGCTGGGACGAATCGTGACCTTGGCGTGGGGCGTGAGACGCTCTCGGTTCTTTCGTTGAGCTCGCACTTCGATTGTAACGATTTTCTGCGAACTTCCCGGTGTTCTGTGTGCCTGCTGCGGACTCAGCCACGTCTCCATCAGCGCGGACTCGCAATTACGCGGAAACCAAATGATGGTAAAGGCCGCCGACATACGCATGAGTTCCTGGCGTTCTGTACCGACACGCGCACGATCCTGCACAAACTCGGCAGCGCAATCAAAATCTCGAATGGCATTACTCGACAGCTTCATGACAGTCACTGCAATTGAGCTGACATCATCCCAGCAGTAAAAGTTTGTGCGACTCTTTTTGCTTCCTTCAGTTGGTTGCGGAGCCAGCGTTGATTCCTGCTTCTCAGAAGGCGATTTTAACGGCGTCCACATCCGTCGCCCGCTAATTCTACCCCTTCCAGAGCACGTTACAGTTTCTCAGCAGCTCGCTGGCACAGGGCGCCCGATCTGCCGAAAGGACCACAACTTGGAGGGTACATGCGTAAGCCACGGCCCGCGTCGTACAACCCTGCACAAGCGCTGAACCTGATTGCCAGCGATCGTACAGGAATTCCACTGGTTTGCCCGTCCTGCGCCTCTGCGCAATTCGAGCGTGAACCTGCTTTGATGCCACCGCCGCCACGCAGTCATGTGACGTTGCGCTGCGAAACATGCGGAAGAGTTGCGCGATACATCGCTGGTGCAGCCTGACAAAGCACCGGGTGGTTTACAACTGATTTGCCTGCTTCACTCACACCGCGGCGTCCGAACACATTCGGACGCCGCGGCTCGTTTCATGCACTCTTGCCACGCCGTGACCCTGCGCACTGACACTTCACCGCTGGTGTGTCGAGGCGCTGCTCGAGGGACTTTTAGTCGCTCGCGCTTCAATGCAAGACCGGCGGGACGCGAGGAACCAACACCATGGCACGGATTCAGGGAGCAGTGAAGTGGTTCAACGATGCAAAGGGCTTTGGTTTCATCGCGCATGAAGGTGGCCCCGATGTGTTCGTGCATTTCAGTGCGATTCAATCCCAAGGTTTCAAGTCCTTGGCTGAAGGCGACAAGGTCGAGTTCGAAATCGTGCAGGGCCAGAAGGGACCGCAAGCCGACGCGGTGACGAAGGCCTGACCTAGGCAACGCCAAGTATTGGCATGTGCAGCCTGGTGACACAGTAGACGAAGAGGCCGGCAATCCTGAGATTGCCGGCCTCTTCGTCATTCGCCATGACCCGAACGAGCGTCACACTGCCTGCAGCGCCTCAGCGTGCAATTTCAAAACGTACGCCCCGCACCGAGCCACGACGACGCCGCGGCGCGAACTTGTAGAGCTGAGCAGGTCGTCCGCGCCCCTCGGCGCGCCAGGCCTTCGTCGGTTCCACCAGCTGCGCAGCCTGCAGGGAGCGACGGAAGCTGGCCTTGTGCAATGGACGCTCCAGCAACAGCTCATACACCTGTTGCAATTCGCGCAGCGTGAATGTGGGCGGCAGGGAGTGGAACGCGATCGGCTCATGCTCCACGGCGTGCTTGAGCATGCCGAGCGTGGCCTTGAGCACCGCCTTCTGCCGTGACGGCAGCACGGCCGACTCCGCACGGATCCAGCCTTCGTCGTCTTGCACGGTGCCGTTGGGATAGACCGCGACGAATGCAATCGAGATCGGCGTGTCGGCTGGATGTGTGCCATCGGAGAACGCACCCACCTGCGTCATCCAACGAGACGCAGCGCCCACTGTCTTCGTGGCCAGTGACTTGGCGAGCGCCGGCAGCGCCTCGCTCGGCGCCTTGCTCACGGCCATGAACGGCAGCGCCCTGGATATGCCCCGCGCTTTCGGTGCACCAGCCGCCGTGCAGACATACCACTCGCCGTCACGCGGTGAAAGGAGCACGAGATCCAATGAAAATAAATTACGCATTGCCCACGTCGTTCTTCGCGACCAGGAATCGCACACGCTCGAGATGAGCCGCGGATTGGCAGTCAGCGCGGTCTGGCTGCCGGTGTTCGTATTGGTGAGCCGCTTGCTGGCGACACGCCGAAATTCGACATCGAGATCGGAACGTAGCGATTGATCGAATCAAGTCCCATCACAGCCCGAGCTGCTGCCCGCTGGGCAGCCCGGCTCCCATTCCATGCAATCAGATACGATCCAACCTGCGGCAGCTGGGCACCAAGGTACGGATTTCCAAACCCGATGATCACGAGCGGCTTCGCACGCCGCTGAATTGCGGTCACCAGATCCTTAAGCCCATCCGGAGTGCCAGCCGAAGCCTGATCCCACTGCTGCGCCATGTATGACGCCATCAACACAACGTCGGACGAATCAACAATGGGCAAAATGCGCGCCGGATCCACGAACGGATCGTCTGGATGCAGCACGATAGTACGAATTCGCCCCGCAGATCGCCCCAGAACAGATGAAAATGTCGATCCTGCACCAAGATTGGTGCTACGCGACACCACAAGGTGCAGAATGCGGCGATTGGGTGCCTGCGCCGCTGAAACAAGCGGAAGCAGCTTCGGCGTGTCACGCACCAGCGTCACCGACCGCGACGCGATCTGCTCGGCGAGTGTACGCGTCGCACTGTCACCCACCACGCGACGAACGCGCGCCAGATCAACCTGTGCCACGCGATGCAGCCCCATTTGAACCTTCGCCGCAAGGATACGACGCACAGCGCCATCAATTCGTTGAATGGTGATCCGTTTTTCTGATATGCCAGCCATCACGGCGTCGATCGTTTGCGCCACGTTCTCAGGTTGGATCAGGATATCGGCACCGGCGATCACGGCCAGCTTCGCCGCCTCGACGGCACCGTATTTATCCAGCACGCCGCGCATGTCCATCGCATCGGAGATGATCAGCCCGCCGAAACCCAACTCCTGCCGCAGCAGTCCGGTGAGCACCGCGGGCGACAGCGTGCCCGGCACACCCGTGGAATCGAGTGCCGGCATCGCACCATGAAAGGTCATGATTGCACCAACGCCGGCTGCGATGCTGGCACGGAACGGCGGCAGCTCCACCGAATCGAGTCGCGCGCGCGAGGCCGTTACGACGGGCAGTGCAAGGTGCGAGTTGACATCGGTGTCGCCATGACCGGGAAAGTGCTTTCCCGTGGCGATCATGCCGTTGTCCTGCACTCCGCGCACGAACGCGGCGCCAAGCCGGCTCACCCATGCCGGATCCTCGCCAAAACTCCGCACGTTGATGACGGGATTTGCCGCGTTGTTGTTGACGTCCAGCACGGGCCCGTAAACCACGTGAAGACCCAGCGCACGCCCCTCGACCGCCGTGGCCTTTCCGTATGCGTACGCCAGCGTCGTATCACGCGCAGCACCCAGCGCCATGAGCGGCGGGAAAAGCGTGGCGCCGCCAAGGTCGATCGCGTTCGGCAAAAAGAAGCCACCGCTGGCCCTGAAGCCGGCACCGGCCTCGAGGTCAGCGCCGATCAGAAGAGGCACCCGCGCCAGCTTCTGCATGGCGTTCAACTTGGCGGCCATCTCCATCGGGCTCCCGATGGACATCGTGAATCCACCCACCTGGTCGGTCACGATCCAGCGGTCGATCCGGCGCCACGCCGAGTCGCTGCTGGAGACGTAATCGGCAAAGACGCTTGGCCAGACCATCTGGCCGACTTTCTGGCGCAGCGTCATGCGTGCCAGGGTGGTGCGCACCCAGGCACTGTCACGCACCCCGGCGCGCTGCGCCTGCAGGAAGGCCGGGGCGAGCAGTGCGAGGGCTGTGGCAGTACGAAGGAGGCGTTGCATCAGTGTGTGATCGTTCCCTGCTTGGTGGTGTCGATGTCAGCGCCGTCGCCGGCCTTGAACAGGAAGGAACTCATGTTCTTGATCAGGAACTGGCGCGCCTGCGGGTCCATGACGTTCAGGCCGTAGTGATTGATCAGCATGGTCTGCTGCTTCAGCCAGTCACCCCAGCAGACCTGGCACAGCTCGGCCTGGACGCGTTGTCCGATCGCGCCCGGAAACGGTGGACGTTCAAAGCCATCGCGCGTGGTTCCGCAGCGGGAGCAGGTCAATTCGGGCACGGCAGACTCGGAGAAGAGGGGACCGCGGGCACGCGCCGACGGAGTCCATGAAAGATGACGCGGGCGAGCACCATGTGGCACTCGACCGCGCGATGGTCGTGCGTGTGAGAACAGGCAGAGCCCGTGCCGACGCGTAGTGCTCAGTCGCGGCTGACCACGAAGCCCGTCTCGCGACCATGGGCGTACTTCACCTCGGCCAGTCCCACCCACGACAGCAACGTGATGTACATCCAACCGATGTCGAATTCGAACCAGCGGTGCGAGAACTTGGCCGAGTGCGGGTCGGCGTGGTGGTTGTTGTGCAGTTCCTCACCCGCGATGATGATGCCGAACGGGCTGATGTTGCGGCTCTCGTCCTTCACGTCGTGATTGCGGTACCCGATGGCATGCCCGACACCGTTGATGATGCCCGCGGCCCAGAAGGGAATCCAGATCATCTGAAGGCCCCAGACGATCGCGCCCACGAAGAAGCCGAAGAGGTACAAATCCACCAGCAGCATCACGAGGATGCCGAGTGAGCTGTGACGCGTGAGCAGGTGACGTTCGATCCAGTCGGACGGCGTGCCCTTGCCGTACTTCTCCAGCACGCCCGGCTGCTGCACCGTCTTTCGATAATAAAAGGCACCTTTCACGACGATGTTGCGCAGCCCTTCGACCAGCGGTGAATGCGGGTCGCCTTCGCGATCAGCGAATGCGTGATGCTTGCGATGGCAGGCAACCCATTCCTTTGTCACCGTCGCGGTGCTCAGCCAGAGCCAGAGTCGCATCGGCAGCGACACCAGCCAGTGAAAGCGCACGCCGCGATGCGTCTGCTCGCGGTGCAAGAACAGCGTGACGCAGATATTGGTCAGGTGACCCGCGATCAACACGAACACCAGCGGCATCCACCACTCACGTGCAAGACTCGCAAAACCGGGCATTCCAGCAGCACTCCGTTCCAGCAGGGATGACGGCGACCGGCCGGGATGGCAGGTCGAACAATGCAAAATATGCGGGCACGGTTCAGCGCGCATCGGACCTGACGGTCCGGTGAGCGGCACGGTGCAGCGATGGAGAACGCGCGCGGCATTGCAGGAGCCCTGACGCCACCGCGCGCGCAGTTGCTCGCGGCGCTGCGGCGCGCTGTGAACCCGCCGCCGGAACGATGGAGCTGCCGAACCCGCGAACGGACCCGGCAGCTCAAGGCGCACCATGCCGCGTACCGGCTACTCCAGCGACTTCACCTCGCCGACCAGCTTCACGAGACTCGCCTTGGCATCGCCAAAGAGCATGCTGGTCTTCTCGTCGTAAAACAGTTCGTTCTCGATGCCGGCAAAACCCGCCGACATGCCACGCTTCATCACGATGATGTGCTTCGCATCGGAGACGTTGAGAATCGGCATGCCGAAGATCGGCGAGGCCGGATCATTCTTCGCCGCCGGGTTCACGACGTCGTTGGCGCCGATGACCAGCGCCACGTCGGCGCTCGCGAACTCGGCGTTGATCTCGTCCATGTCGTACATGCGGTCGTAGGGCACGTTGGCTTCGGCCAGCAGCACGTTCATGTGCCCGGGCATGCGGCCGGCCACGGGATGAATGGCGTACTTCACCTCGCCCCCCTTCTTCTCGATCAGCTCCGCCAGTTCGCGCACGGCGTGCTGGCTCTGGGCGACGGCCATGCCGTAGCCTGGCACCACGATCACCTTCGAGGCATAACCCAGCTGCACCGCGGCGTCCTCGGCGCTGATGCTGCGCACCGTGAGGCCGGCCGCCGATTTGGCGCCGACGCTGATCTGCGCGCTGCCGAATGCGCCGAACAGCACGTTGGCGAAGCTGCGGTTCATCGCCTTCGACATGATGATCGAAAGAATGAAGCCCGACGCGCCGTCGAGCGCGCCGCAGATGATCAGCACGTTATTGCCGATCACGAAGCCTGTTGCCGCGGCTGCGAGGCCGGCGTATGAGTTCAGCAGCGACACCACGACCGGCATGTCGGCGCCACCGATCGGCAGCACCATCGTGATGCCGATGACGAACGCGATCGCGATCATGCTGAAGAACACCGTCATGTTCGTCGGATCGTAGATCAGGTAGCCGAAGCATCCGAGCGCCGACGCGAACAGGATCAGGTTCACGAAATTCTGGCCCTTGAACGTCACGGGCCGTCCGGTGATGAACTCCTGCAGCTTGCCGAAGGCCATGAAGCTGCCCGTCACCGTCAAGGCACCGAAGAGCACCTCGAAGCCGAGTGCGGTCATCTTCGGGGCGCTGATCGTGATGCCCTCGTGATAGTCGTGCCAGAACTCTGCCACGCCAACCAGCGTGGCCGCGAGTGCGCCGAACATGTGGCTGAACGCAATGCGCTGTGGCATGGCGGTCATCGGCACGAACTTGCCCAGCGGATAGCCGATGATGCTGCCGATGATCAGGCCCGCGACGATCCATTGATAGGTGAGGATGTCCTGGTGGAGCAGCGTCCCGATGATGGCCAGCAGCATACCCAGCGCCGCCATCTGCATACCGCGCTGTGCCTGGTCAGGCTTGGTCAGCCCCCGCAGACCGAGGATGAAGAGGACCGAGGCCGCCAGGTAGCAGCCCTGCATGATGAGCTCACGCATGCGTCGATTCCGTCGGGGCGGCGGCGGGCTTCTCGGCCGGCTTCTCTGTGCGCTTGAACATGCCGAGCATGCGGTCGGTGATGATGAAACCGCCGACGACGTTGGTCGTGGCGCAGATCACCGCGATGAAACCCAGGGCCGTGGACACAGCGCCGAACTTGCCGCCCGCCGCGACCAGCGAGCCCACCAGCGAGATGCCGGAGATGGCGTTGGTGGCGGACATCAGTGGCGTGTGCAGCAGCGGCGGCACGCGGGTGATGAGCAGGTAGCCGACGAAGCCGGCCAGCACGAAGACGTACAGCGAGATGATGTAGTTGCCAGTCATGGCGATTCCGGTCGGGGTACGGTCAGCTCAGTCGAATCTGGCCAGCATGCGTGACGAGCATCGCGCCCGTGATTTCGTCGGCAGGATCGACGACGAGGGTGTTGCCTTCCTTGGACGTCAGGTGCGTGAGCAGCGTGAACACGTTGCGGCCGAACATCTGCGACGCATGCATGGGCTGCGTGGCGGGCAGGTTGCGCGGGCCCATGATGGTGACGCCGTTTTCCACCACTGTCTCGCCGAACTTCGTGAGTTCGCAATTGCCGCCCGTCTCGGCGGCGAGGTCAATGATCACGGAGCCGGGCTTCATCTTCCGCACCATCTCGGCGGTGATCAGCCGCGGTGCGGCGCGCCCCGGAATGGCGGCCGTGGTGATCACGAGATCCTGGGTGACGATGTGGTTGCCGATGGTCTCCAGCGTGCGCGTCGCCTCGTCCTGCGACTGCGCCTTGGCATAGCCGCCCTTGTCCTCGGCGGCGGCCGACACGACATCGGACTTCACGAAGGTCGCGCCGAGCGACTGCACCTGTTCGGCGGCGGCCGGTCTCACGTCGAAGGCGGTGACGATGGCGCCCAATCGACGTGCCGTCGCGATGGCCTGCAGACCCGCCACACCGGCGCCGATCACGAACGCCTTGCCCGGCGTCAGCGAGCCGGCGGCGGTGGTCATCATGGGCAGAATGCGCGGTAGTGCGGCGGCGCCCATCAGCACCGCCTTGTACCCCGCGATGGTGGCCTGCGAGCTGAGGACGTCCATGCTCTGCGCGCGCGTGATGCGCGGCACCCGCTCGAGGGCCAGCGTGCTGACGCCCTGCGTGGCGAGCTGCTGAATCTGGTCACCCGCCGACTGCGCGTTGAGCATGCAGATCAGAGTCACGCCCGAGGGCAGCAGCGACATCTCGTCGGCGAGGGGACGCTGCACCTTCGCGACGACATCCGCGCCCGCGACGGCAGCCGCGGCGGAGTCGGCGATCGTGGCACCCGCGGCGACGTAGGCAGCATCGGCGTGAAAGGCGCGCGCACCTGCGCCCTCCTGAACCACCACCGTCGCGCCGGCCTTCACCAGCTTGGCGACATTCTCCGGCACCAGCGCAACGCGCTGTTCGCCTTCGGCGCGCTCGGTCAGAACGGAAATACGCATGAGATCAGGCGGTAGGGAGCATCAGGGCGAAGCGGAACACCGCGCAGTCCTGGAGCGCGGCAGCAAACAACAGCAAGAAGTTGCGACAGGGTGACGGTTCCCGGCAGTCGCGGATGTCATACAGCGCGTGCACCCTGCAATTCAGCGGCTGCGAGGAGACCACCACGAGGATGGCCGCCAGTCCGTGACCGGTGCTCCACGCCCATCGCGGCGCGCGGCGGCGGCGGCCGGCCACACGAAGCAGCGCGTTTCGAACATCACCCATCTGCGCGCCGACCCGTTCATCGACCCTGTCCTTCACGCGTTCAGGCGCGGTGATGAAACGCGGTCGCACAACAGTATACGGGTTTGGTCCACCCGGCAGATCAGCATGCTCGGCACGGCGGCGGGGTGGGCGGGCCGGCATGCCGGTGCAGCCATGCCGCGGTCGCCGCCCACACCTGCTCGCGACAGAAGTCCACGGTGATCACATGGCCGCAGCCGTCAAGCCAGACCTGTTCGCATGTCGCGGTGCCGGTGAAGAAGCCCTGATGCCGTTGCGCCAGCGGCAGGGGAATCCGGTAGTCGGTGCGGGAGTGGATCAGGAGCGTCGGTGCGCGGACATCGGCGGCGGCGAAACGCGCGTCGTGCGCCACCGCCACGAGATCGCGGATGCGCTTGGGCGGCACTGCACCCGCGCCCAAAACCCTCGCGCGGGCTGCGGCATCGAAAATGGACGCCACCTTGTCGCCACCCTTCAGGTACGGCACCAGCAGGTTGATGACGCCGGCCAGCGGCGCGAGACGCTCGGCCTTCGCCGGGGCTGTGAGGTACGGTGCAAGGAGGACCAAGGCCGGCAGCGACGGATCGCTCGCGGCCTCCAGGGTCGCCAGCGCGCCGCCCATCGAGAGGCCCGCCATCACGACGGTCTCGTATTGCGCCTTGAGCGATGCGTAGGCCTGATGCACCGCCTCGCGCCATGCATCGGACCCATACGCGTCGAAGTCGGCGAGCCCGCGCCCATGGCCCGGCAACAGCGGCGCGCGCACCGTCCAGCCATGATTGCCGTGCAGGAACGCCCCGAGCCCCTCCACGGTCTGCGGTGTGTCGCCAAACCCGTGGATCAGCAGCGCGGCGTGAGTCTCGCTGCCATCGAGCGCGATCGGTTCGGCTCCGGGAACGATGCCGAGCGTTCCGGTGGGCAGGCGCGCGGCCTCGGCTGCCCGGGCACGTGAAAGCCGGCGGCGGTAGATCGCCCCATGCAGCAGCGCCGCCGCGCCAAGTCCCAGCGCCAGGTCACGCAGCATCCGGTGTCAGTACTTCGTGACGGATGCATCCACGTCATCGCTCCACCGATCGATGCCGCCGACCATGTGCGACACGCGCCCGAAACCCTGCGACAGGAGGAAGTCGCCAGCCATCTCGCTCCGCATGCCATGATGGCAATGCAGGATGATCTCCTTGTCTCGCGGCAGGGACTCGAGCTGCTGCGGCAACGTGCGCATCGGGATCAGCGTCGCGCCGTGGATGTGTGCCGTGGCGTATTCCGCTGGCTCGCGGACATCCACCAGCATGACATCGGTGCGTGTCGCGAGGGCGTCGCGGATCTGGAGCGGGGTGAGATTGGACAGCATGATCTTTGATGGTGACGGCTGGCAGGCATCGACGGGAACGAGCACGCTGGCGGTGGGCTGCGCGCCGCAGGCGGGGCAGGCGGGATCGCGCTCGAAGGCAATTTCGCGGAACGCCATCTGCTGCAGGTTCACCATCAGCAGGCGTCCCGCGAGCAGTTCGCCCGTACCGGTGATCCATTTGATCGCCTCGGTCGCCTGAATGATGCCCATCAGCCCGGGCATCACGCCGAACACGCCGGCCTCCGCGCAACTTGGTACGGAACCAGGCGGCGGTGGCACGGGGAAGAGGCATCGATAGCATGGACCGCCGTTCACGTTGAAGAACGACGCCTGTCCCTCCACGCGCTGCACGCTGGCATACAGGTATGGCGTGCCCTGCACGACACAGGCGTCGCTCACGGCATAGCGAGTCGCGAAGTTGTCGGTGCCGTCGATCACCAGGTCCCAGCCCGCAATGAGCGATGCGGCGTTCCCGGCATCGAGCCGGACCTCGTGCGTCTCGACCTGCACGAGCGGATTCAGCGCCTCCAGCTGCGCGCGTGCGCTGTCCACCTTCGGCATGCCGATGCGCGACGTGCTGTGCAGGATCTGGCGCTGCAGGTTGGAAAGCTCCACGCGATCGGCGTCCACGATGCCGATCCGGCCCACGCCAGCTGCCGCGAGATAGAGCGCGGCGGGCGAGCCCAGTCCACCGGCGCCGACGATCATGACCGACGCGGCCTTCAGTCGCTGCTGTCCCACGAGTCCGATACCCGGCAGCGAAAGGTGCCGGGCATAACGGTCCATCTCGCCGGCGCTCAGCGGCGACGATGCAGTGGTCACGGGGATCGGGCTGGCAGGAGTCTGGCTCACGCTGCGAAGTTACCCGACGAGTCACACGCCTGCGGCAGAAAGCCGCCTGACTGATGCCATGACGCAACAGATTAGCATTCATTCATCGCCAGACTGCCGACGACGTGACGGCTGATGCGGTGGCGAGCCTGGACGGAAGTCCATGGACAGCCTGAGGTTACGCTGCCGAACCGTCGGCTGCCCATACCGGCTTCGTGACCGAGCGCGATTGGCTTGAAGGTTGCTGCCGATCTGAACGGTAATTGATACGCTCGCTCCTCCAGCACGGCTCCGTGAACGACAGTTCGTTTTCCATCGCAATTCTGGGCAACGACGCGTTTCTGGCGGCGTCACCATCGCTGCCCGTGCAGCTGATGCACGCTGCGCTGGCCGCCGGTTTCAACGCGGTGGTGCCGGTCAGCCTGGGCGACGAGCTGGTGGCGGGTGAGACACTGCGCCTCGCGCAGCTCAAGGGACGACGACCGGTCGTGCAGTGCGCCTGCCCGTTTGCGATGGCCCAGCTCTGCCGCCGAGCAGCAGCGAACCTTGCCGACGCGGTGATTGCCGTGGCGCCAGCGGTCGTGGCGCTCGCGCGCGCCCTGCGCAGCGAGAGCGGGCATGCGCCGCACATCACCTACATCGGCGGATGTCCTGGCGCACAGGATCCATCGATCGATCTCCAGGTGCTGCCAGCGCCATTCCTCCGTGGACTGCAGCAGAAGGGCATCGAGACGTCGAGTCAGCCGGACTTCTTCTCGGACCGGATTCCAGCCGACCGGCGGCGCTTTCTTTCCCTGCCCGGCGGTGCGCCGCTGCCCGCACTGATCGCCGGCGTGCTGCGGCGAAACGCGATAGCGCTCACCAGCCACACGAATCCGATGCTGGCAGTGGCCGATGCGATGTTCGATGGTGGTGTCGCAATGATTGATCCGGCCGGCGCATATCGCTGCGTCTGCGCCGGCGCCGACCAGGGCCTCTCCGTTACCGACGGCCGGATGGCGATCACGCAGCATGAGCCGCCACGTGCCACGACGCCGGTCATCGAGGCGCCGGCGTGGCTGGACCTGCGGCCGACGGCGCTGCCGGTCGACACACGTGCCGCGCCTGATCACGAGCGCGCCGCGAGCCCGGTTGCAGCAGCCGGCGCCGCGCGACCCGACGTGCAGCACATCGCACCCGCGGAGCGCGAACGACAGCAGCAGCCGCACTCGTCGTCGACCGAGGCGGCGCACAGCCTGCACGCCGTGGGCGTGCGCAGCACACGACGACGCGCCACGCCCGCGCCGACGCCGACCGCTGAGCGCGAGATTGCGCTGGATGCACACATTCCGCGCACGTCGCACGTGTTGCACGCGCAACCCATCGAGCGCGAAGTGTCGTTGCGGGAGACACACACGTTTTCCGTCGATCAAGGCAGCGCGCTCCGCGCATCCCCGACGGACGCGACACCGGGCTGACACCAGTCGTTCGTGTCAGCCCGGCAGCGTTCACATCGTGCGACAGGTGTAATTGGTGCAGACGGCACGCCGTGGCAGCCACGCATCGGCACCACGTCGCTGAACTCACGTCGCTGCACGCGGCGCGGATGCACGCCAGTCCAGCGAGTGCACGGATCTGCAGCGACGCTTCCGGCGCTACTTCGCGCCCAATGCTGCGCGCGCCTCGTCCAGCGCGGCACCCGCACTGTCGATGCGCGTGATCAGGTCCGCGAGCTCCGTACGCGCCAGCGCCGCGTCCTTCGCGCGGACCGCCTCGCCGATGGTGGGGAAGATCATCGTGGAGTAGCCGTTGTCCACATCGGCGGCGTAGATCAGGCCGCGCACCCATGCGCGTGACTTGAGCCCTTCCGGTCGCGACAGGCGACGCTCGACCTGACGCAGTGCGGCGTTCACGGCACGCTGCGCGGCAGCGCCGATGCTGCCCGACGCCAGTGCGCCGTCGCGTGCGGCATTGAAGGCGGCGGCGCGCGCGGTGAACGTCTGCCATGCCGCGTCCAGGGCCGATGCGTCACCCGCACCGATCGATGCCAGCTGGCGCGTCGTGCGCTCGGTGTAACGACGCATGGTGGTGCCGAACTCCACATAGTCGTACGGCACGATGTCGGCGTTCGCGAGGCGCAGCAGCATCGCAGCCGCCAGTCGTGCAGCGGCGGCATGCGCCACATAGCCAGTGTCGCCGAACTGCTCCATCCAGCGGCGTGAATCGTACGCGGAGTGGTACACGCCGCCTGGTCCGCCAAAGCCCCAATCGGCGTGCGGAATGCCGAAATGGTTATAGAAGCCCGCGAAGTCGGAACCGCCACCCGGATCACCCATGGCCGGCTCTGCGCTGTCTGCCACCGCGGCGCGCTTGCGCCACGCGCTGTACACACTGCCGCTACCACGCGGATCGTTCACTTCACGCGCAAGCTGGCGCGTGAGTCCGCGCAGCGAGGGTGAACCACCGGCACCGAAGTCGAAGCCCGTCGCGCTCACATCGAGGTTGATGTACGCCACGCCGCCCTTCTTCAGACGCAGCGAATCGTCCTCCACGAATTCCGTCGAGCCGAGCATGCCCCACTCCTCGGCGTCCCACGTCGCGAACACCAGCGTGCGCGACGGCGACTGCCCATTCAGCGCGCGTACCACGGCACGCGCTGACTCGAGGATGCTGGTGATGCCGCTCACGTTGTCGCCGGCACCGGCGCCCCACGCGTCACGATGCCCACCGATCACGATGACCTCATCGGGCGACACGCGACCCGGCAAGGTGGCGATGGTGTTGTGGATCATCTTGTACGGCGCGTCGTCGAGCGTGACCTGCACGCGCGCCTGCACGGGGCCCGGACCCACGTGATAGCGGAACGCGAGTCCGCCCTGCCAGCCGGCGGGAATCTTCGCGCCGGCAATGCCTTCGAGCAGCGACGATGCCGTGCCGAACGAGATCGGCACGACGGGAATGCGCGGCACCGTGAGCTCGACATCTTTCAGGCGCGGTGCGCCGTCAGTGGCCGCATACCCCGGCGTCGCCGGATCGCCGTAGCCGTTGTACACGCTGCCGCGCTGCACACCACGCGCGTTGCGCATGGGGCCTTCGGGATACACATCGCCCTGCACGTAACCGTCGTCGCTGGGATCGCTGTAGATCAGCAGCGCCACAGCGCCATGCTTCTCGGCTTCACGTGCCTTGATGCCGCGAAAGCTGCGACCGTAGCGCGCCACCACGATCTTTCCTTTCACCGACACACGCATGGAGTCGAGTTTCACGTAATCCTCGACCAGGCCGTAATTCACGTACACCACCTCGGCCGACACGTCACCGGCAGCGCTGTAGCCGTTCACGGTGGGATACTGTGATAGCGTGGAGAGCGAATCGCCCGCGATGGCGGGTTCGTTCACCGGCAGCTCCATCGGCTGCGGCGACACGCGCCAGACCTTCACGCCAGTCGCATGCGGCAGGTATACGCGATAGCTGCGCGTCTCGACCCTCAGGCCGAGCTTCCGCAACTCGGCGTTCACGTAATCGCGGGTGCGTTCCTGTGCCGGCGTGCCGGCGACGTGCGGCTCGATGCCCAGTGCGCGTGCAATACGACGAGCCGAATCGGGCGACGGCACGGCGATCGCGCGGCGCTCGAGGTCGCGCTGCGTCGCGCTGGCTGCACCGGTGAAGCCGGTCAGTGGCGCTTGCGCGCCAAGTGCGGCGGGCAGCGCGGCACCCAGCAGGAGTGAGCGGAGTGAACGATGCATGGATACCGGGACGGATGATGGCAGGAACGAGCACTCCGTCATGGTGACGGGCCGTGCGGATCGCCGCAAGGCAGGTGGCGCATGGCCAGTCGGACGGACACTCCGGAATTCGTGTACGCAATCGTGTACGCCGTCCTGCACGCGTTCCGCGTCCTCGTCGTGCGCGAACTAGCTCTCGTGCAGTTCCTGCAGCAGTCGCAGTGCCACCTGCTGCAGTGCGGCAATCGGATCGTCCGCCGTGACCACGCCCGGCGCCAGAGCGCCGAACTGCGCGCGCATCTCATCGGCAATCATCAAGTCGGTGGGCTTCTGCACGCCGAGCCGCTGAATGGTGATGTCGGCCAGCTGTCGGAGCAGGTCGCGCGTTTCGGCAGGCAGGGCGGCCAGCTCGCCCGGATCGGGCACCGGCGTCGGCGTCTTGCGACCCGTGCGCAGCCGCGGCGCCTCGACCAGCGCGCGCAAATTCGCCACCGTGATGACGAAGGCGCCAGGCCCATGCTCCTGCACATCGACGACGACGTTCAGCCGCTTCAAGGCGGTGCAGCGCCGCAGCACCGCCTCACGCACGCGACCCACACCATCGAGGCTGCCAAGCCCGCGGCCCGTGATCACGAGCACCTCGCCGCCGCCATCCGCCTGCTTCATGCGCAGCCACGACTCCACGCGCGACTCGGCCACGCTCACGGTCGGAAGACCGTCGCGCAGGTTCAACGTGCGCGTGGCGCCGAAACGCAGTTCGTCGAACGCACGCGCCAGTGGTGCGGCGCCGGCCGGCGAAGGCGTCGGCTTACGGCCGGCCGGCATCGCGCAGCACCACGCCGTCCAGACGCTCGGCAGGAGTCACGCCGATGCGCTTCGCGAGCGTAGGCGCCATGTCCACCACGCGCACGCTGCGTGTGCGCGTCACGCCACGCGCAAAGCCCGGCCCGTAGAACAGGATCGGCACGCGCGCATCACGATCGTTGGGCGAGCCGTGCGTGGCGTACGTCACGCCGGCCCAGTACACGAACGGCTTTGGCGACACCACCATCACCACGTTCAAGGTGGGCGGCAGGGCATGAATCCAGCGGCGCGCGACCGCATCGCGCACCGTGTCGGCTTTTGCCAGATCACGCACCATGTCCACGCGCGCCACACCGGGCACGCGCCGGAACGCGGCGGCGAGCGACGTCAGCACCGAATCCATCGGCACGCTGGCAGCCTGAAACGCCACGGAATCGGCGAACACCATGCCGTAGTCGAAGTCGAGTGCCCTGGTCGTGTCCACACCGCGGGCCGCCAGTGCACGCTTGGCCTGTGACAGCACCGGGTTCACGTTCACACGGAGCGTCGCGTCGCGCTGGCCGGCGAAGTGCAGCTCCGGAAAAGGCTGCACGCCATGGTCGGCCGTGAGCGCAATGATGATGCTGGATGAATCGCGTACCGTGTACAGCGAATCCAGGAACTCGCCCATGTAGCGGTCGAGTCGCAAGATCTGGTCGTGGATCTCGCGCGAGTCAGGACCGTAGCGGTGGCCGATGCCGTCGGTCGCCGAGAGCGAAATCGCGAGCACGTCGGTCGCCGGACCCTTGCCCAGCGCCATTGCGTTCAGGCCGGCCATCGCGGCCTGCAGCGTGAGCCAGTCCATGCGCGGATCGTCAGGCATGGCACGCAGCGCGAGCGCCGTGTCGGCGGGCAGTGCGTGCGGAAACATGAAGTTCCTGCCGTCACTCTCCACCGGCACACTGTCCTTCTCGACATACTGCGTCGCATCGCGGAGCAGCGTCCAGCTGGTACCGGTGAACTGCTGCGGCAGGCGACGTGCGTTGAACCGCTCCAGCCAGGTGGGCAGCGTGTCGGCGTACCAGGTACTGGTGGTGAATCGCCCGTCGAGCCCATACCAGAATACGGCCTGCTTCGAGCGACCGATGGGCAGGATCGCGCCGCGATCCTTGCGGCTCACCGAGAGTGCGCGCGAACGAGGATCGGCGGCCATGAGCCAGTCGATGAGCGTCGTGCCCCGAAAGCGGAAGGGCGACGCGCCGACACCGCTGCTGCCGATCATGGGATGCGTACGGTCGTTCACGCCCGCGTTGTTGCGCACGATGCCCGTGTGCCGTGGAAAACGGCCGGACATGGTGCTCGCGTGTCCCGGGGCGGTTTCCGTGGTGGCATGATCCTGATAGCCGTTCACATACAGCACGCCACCCTGCTGCAGCCGCCGCAGCCCGCCGGTGAACTGGCGGCCATAGCGCACGAAATAGTCCGGGATCATCTGGTCGATCGTGAAGAACACGACCAGCTTCGGGCGCGGCAGTGGCGCCGCGCGGGTTGCCTGCGCGGCCAGCGGCGCCAGACAAGCCGCGAGCAATGTCACTGCGCCGGCAGCAGCAAGGCGGCGCAACGTGGTGTGCAGCGCGTTCAGTGATGCAGTCCGGGGCACGGTGAGTGTCATGCCTGCAAGATACGCAGCGCCCGGCGGCACGGACGCCGCGGGCGCCTGATCGTCACGCAGCCTGTACGCCGCGCAACGCCGTGTCGAGCATGCCGATGGCCAGCGCCAGGTCGGCGCGCGTCGCGGTCAGCGGTGGCAAAATGCGCAACGTGTGATCGCCGGCCGAGATGATCAGCAGGCCCGCGTCACGCGCCCGCTCAATGACGGCACTGGCTGGCTCGGTGACGTCCACGCCCCACATGAAGCCCACGCCGCGCACAGCCCGCACGCTGGGATGCGCCGACTTCAGCCCATCGAGCTGCGCGCCGAACCACGCACCGTCCTCGCGGATGCGCATGAGCAGCGCCGGATCGGCGATGCGCTCGCAGACATGATGTGCAACGTGCGTGACCAGCGGCCCGCCGCCGAATGTGGTGCCATGCTCGCCGGGCTGCAGCGCATTCGCGACGTCTGCGGTCATGAGCACCGCACCAATCGGCAATCCGCCGGCCAACGGCTTGGCCAGCGTCACGATGTCGGGCTTGATGCCCGCCGGTTCGTGCGCCAGAAAGCAACCGGTGCGACCCATGCCGCACTGGATCTCGTCCAGGATCAGCAGGATGTTGCGTTCGCGAGTGAGCGCGCGCAGTTCACGCAGAAAGCCGTGATCCATGGGCCGCACACCGCCTTCGCCCTGCACCGGCTCGATGATCAGCGCCGCCGTCGATTCCGCCGACAGCATCGTGGCAAGCGACGGCAGGTCACGCTCGGCGATGCTGATGCCCGGCACCAGTGGCGTGAATGGCAGGCGATACGCCGCGCGATCCGTTGCCGCAACCGACGCGAACAGGCGCCCGTGAAAGCTGCCGCGCACGGCGACGATCTCGTGCTTCGCGCCCTCGGCGCTGTACGTGCGTGCCCAGCGCCGCGCGAACTTGAACGATCCTTCCACCGCCTCCACACCCGAGTTGCAGAAGAACACCTTGTCCGCAAAGGTGCGCGACGTGAGGAAGTGCGCGAGGCGTTCACCCGGCTCGTTCGTGACGAGGTTCGACAGGTGGATCAGCCCCGTGGACAACGCCTCCGCGATCGCGGCATTCACGCCGGCGTCATTGTAGCCGAAGGCGTTCGTCGCGATTCCGGACATGCAGTCCAGGTACGCATTGCCGGCATCGTCGAACAGCGTGACGCCGTCGCCGCGCACGATGGTCAGCGGGAATCGCTTGTAGGTGTAGGCAATACTGCTCGGAACCGGCGCCGGCGACACGATCGGCACGAGTTCGGGAATTGACGCGTCGGCCACTCGTGGCTCGATCGGCGCTGCGAGGGCAGCATTCATGACAGCACTCCTGCAAGGGTGATCACCGTCCCGCACGCCTCGTCGCTCACGGCGCCAACCGCGCCGATCCGAACCCGCGCCACACCACGCGCCAGCGCACCGAGCGCGGCCTCGAGCTTGGCGGCCATGCCGCCCCGTGCCACGCCACTGCGGATCGCCTCACGCGCTGCCTCGGCATCCAGCTGCGACATGGCGACGCCATCGACCAGCACGCCGTCGACATCGCTCACGAGCAGCAGTTCCGCCGCCTGCAGCGCGACGGCGATCGCGGCCGCCGCGTCGTCGCCATTCACGTTCAGCACACCAGCACCGGTGCAGTCGACATCCCGGGCCAGCGGCGAGATCACGGGGCAGTAGCCGCCCGAGAGCAGATGGCGCACCAGCGTCGCGTCCACGTCGCACGGCGTGCCCACCTCACCCAGCGTGTCACGCATGTCGGCGATGGCGCGCAGCATGCCCGCGTCCTCGCCGGAGATGCCGACCGCCGGGATGCCGGCACCGACCATCGCTGCAACGAGCCGCTTGTTGGCGCTGCCCGAGAGCGCCATCCGCAGCAGGTCGAGATCGTCCGCGGCGGTCACCCGCTTGCCGTCCACGAACTGCGATGAACGGCCATGCGCCAGCTGCAGCGCCGAAACTTCGTCGCCACCGCCATGCACCACGACAAGTGATGGCGAGGCGTTCCATGCGGCTGCGAGCACCGCCGGCAGCGCCGCGTCCAACTGCACGCGTCCACCCAGCTTCAGCACGCGAATCACAGCGGCAGTCCTGTCGTCTCGTCAAGATCGGCAAGCAGGTTCGCGTTCTGGATTGCCTGACCGGCAGCGCCCTTCACGAGGTTGTCGATGGCCACGAAGATCTGGTACGTCGGCGTGCGCACATGCTGCACGGGCGTGACGAAGATCCGCACCGCATTGCGATGCACCACGTCGCGCAGGCGCGGCGGTGCCGTCGCGATTTCCACGAACGGCTCCACGGCGTAGTGCGTGCGAAACAGCGCCGCCGGATCGGCCAGCGCCTCGCGCAGCGTGACCGTGATCGTGGCCAGGATGCCCCGTGCGACCGGCAGCAGGTGCGGCGTGAACAGCAGGTCCACGTCGGCGCCATGAGCATCGAGCGTGGCGCGCATCTCGCCCAGGTGACGGTGCGTGTTGCCCACGCCGTACGCACGGAAATCCTCCGTGACTTCACCGAAGAGCAGGTCGACACGCGGCGAGTTGCCGGCGCCGGTCACGCCACTCGCCGCGTCGACGATCACGGGCGACCCCGGAACCAGCAGGTCACGCGTCACCAGCGGCATCAGGCCAAGCAAGGTCGCCGTCGGATAGCAGCCCGGATTGGCCACAACGGCCGCCGTGCGGATCGCGTCGCGATTGAGCTCGGGCAAGCCATACGGCGCGTCGATGTCGGGCATTGCCTGGTCGCCCTGTCCTGGCCGCAAATCGCTGGACAGGTCGATCACCTTGGCGCCCGCGGCCTGTGCCCGCGCAACCCACAGAGCCGAGGCACCATGCGGCAGTGCAGAGAACACGATCGCCGCGTCGGCCAACGCCACTGCGTCCACCGGTGCCAGCGTCAGATCCCGGCCCGGCAGCCGCAGCGTCTCACCAGCGCGGGAGTGCGCGGCTGCGAAGACGAGCTCGAAATGCGGATGGCGGTCCGCCAGCCTGCAGAGCTCATGCCCGGCATATCCGCTGGCCCCTAGCACGCCGACAGGGAGTTTATGCATATTTAATGCATATTCTTTCATTGCTTACCCGTCAATGGCTGGCGACGGGTTGTGACGCGGCTCCACCCTCCGGCGCTCAGTGCGGGCCCCATGGCCAACAAACGCGAACGGCACCTGGCGATCCACGAGATCGTGGAAACGAAGGCAGTGCAGAGCCAGGACGAACTGCGGAAGCTGCTTCGTCAGCGGGGTTGGGACGTGACGCAGTCCACACTGTCGCGCGACCTGCATGAGCTGCGGCTGGCCCGCATTCCGACCGCGGACGGCGTGCGCTATGCCTATACCGACGGAAACGTCGCCATCGAGGACGACGATCGCGGATCGCTGGACCACCTGCTCCCGCAGCTTTTCGACCGGGTCGACGGCACGGGCGAGCTGGTCGTACTGCACACGGTCACAGGTGGTGCACAGCCGGTTGCCGCCGCGATTGACAGCGAGAGCTGGCCCGACGTGCTGGGCACGATCGCGGGTGACGACACGATCCTGCTGGTCTGCCGGTCAGCGGAGGCGCGGGCCAGGGTCACGCGTCGTCTCCTGACACTCGCCGGTGAACGCTGAGGCCCATGCGCGGTCGCGGTCGCGTAACCCGACGTCCCGCACTTGTGGTGCGGTCCCGTTTTTGCGAACTTATGCAGTGTAGCTGCATAAAATTTCACTTTGGAGTTCGTCATGGCCCACACGATTGCACTCGCCTACTCGGGCGGTCTCGATACCTCGATCATCGTCCCCTGGCTGAAGGAGCATTATCCGGGTTCGCGTGTGATCTGCGTTGCAGCCGATATCGGTCAGGACGACCTCGGCGGCGTGCGCGAGAAGGCCATCGCCTCTGGCGCCGAGGAGTGCATCGTCGTGGACCTGAAGGAGCGCTTCGTCCGCGACTTCATCTTCCCGATGCTGCGCGCCGGTGCGATCTACAACCGGAAGTATTTGCTGGGCACATCCATCGCGCGCCCGCTCATCGCACGCTCGCAAGTCGAGGTCGCGCGCCAATTCGGCGCCGACGCCCTCGCCCACGGCTGCACCGGCAAGGGCAATGATCAGGTGCGCTTCGAGCTGAGCTACATGACGTTCGCCCCGGACCTCGAAGTCATCGCACCGTGGCGTATCTGGGACATCCGCAGCCGTGAGGACGCGATCGCATATGCCAAGGCGAAGAACGTCCCGATCGTTGCCACGGTCGACAAGATCTATTCCCGCGATGCGAACCTCTTCCACCTCTCGCACGAAGGCGGTGGACTGGAGGATCCGAACTGGGAGCCGGTCGAGGACATGTTCCAGCTGACGGTGTCGCCTGAAGCGGCGCCGGACCGTCCGGAGTACGTCACCATCGGCTTCGAGGCCGGCACGCCGATCAGCGTGAATGGCGAGAAGCTCGGTCCGTTCGACCTCCTCTCCATGCTGAACAGGCTCGGCGCGCAGAACGGCGTGGGTCGCATCGATCTGGTGGAGGATCGCCTCGTCGGCATGAAGAGCCGCGGCGTGTACGAGACGCCCGGTGGCACGCTGCTGTACGCGGCGCACTCGGAGCTGGAACAGCTGATTCTGGATCGTCGCACGCTGGCGGCCAAGGACCTGATCGCCCCGCGCTATGCTGACCTGGTATACGAAGGCCGCTGGTGGACCACCGAGCGTGATGCCTACGACGCGTTCGTGAACGTCACGCAGGAGCGCATCACCGGTACCGTCACGCTGAAGCTGTACAAGGGCAACGTGATTGTCGCGGGCCGCCAGAGCGCGCATGCCATCTACGACGAACGCTTCGTCACCTTCGGCGAGGACAACGTGTACCAGCAGGCCGATGCTGGTGGATTCATCCGCCTGTACGGACTGCCGTACCGCGTGCGTGCGCTGAAGGATGCGGAGATGGGTTTCGTGCCGTCGTGGGGCACGGCCGACGCGCCCGAGAAGACGCCGACGAACACGCCGACGACTGCGGACGCGTAAGTGGCTGACTTACCGACGCACAAGCTGTGGGGGGGTCGCTTCGCAGGCGGCCCCTCCGCCATTCTGGATGCGGTGAATCGATCGATCACGGTCGACTTCCGCCTCTGGCCATTCGACATCCAGCTCTCGCGCGCCTGGGCCAGGGGCCTCGTGCGAGGCGGCATCCTCACGGCGGACGAAGGCGCGCGAATGGATGCAGGCCTGGCCGCCGTGGCCGACGACTTCGTGGAAGGTGCACAGCCGCTGCCCAGCGACGAGGATGTGCACACCATGATTGACCGGCTGCTGCACACGCATGTGGGCGACGTGGCGTCCAAGCTGCACACGGGCCGCAGCCGCAACGACCAGGTGGCGACGGCAACGCGCCTGTGGACCATGGATGCAATTCAGCAGCTGGACCTTGGCATCCGCGACATGCAGCGCGTGCTGCTCTCGCATGCCGAGCAGCATCAGGAAGCGCTGCTGCCGGCCTACACGCACATGCAGCGCGCGCAGCCCGTGACACTCGCGCACTGGCTGATGTCGCACTTCTGGCCACTCTCGCGCGACCGCCAGCGCCTTGCCAATGCGATGCAGACGTCCAGCGTGCTGCCGCTTGGGTCGGGCGCGATCGCCGGCACCGCGTTTCCGGTGTCACGCGCGCTGCTGCAGGAAGAGCTGGGCTTTGCGTCGCTGTCGCCGAACAGCATCGATGCGGTGGGCGATCGCGATTTCATCGCCGACACGCTGTATGCGCTGACCATGACGGCGATGCATCTCTCGCGCCTGGCCGAGGACCTCATTCTCTTCGGCACCAGCGAGTTCGGGTTCGTGCAGTTCGGCGACGCGTTCTCGACTGGCTCCAGCATGATGCCGCAAAAGCGCAATCCCGATGCACTCGAGCTGACGCGTGGCAGTGCCGCACGCGTGTTCTCGGACCTGACGTCGATGGTGATGACGCTCAAAGGCTTGCCGAGCGGTTACAACAAGGATCTTCAGGACGACAAGCGCGCACTGTTCGATGCAGTGGATGTGATGGCGCTGGTGCTGCCTGCCGTTGCCGGCGCGGTGGCCGAGCTCACGTTCCGCACGGATCGCATGCGCAGCGCGGTGACGTCGGTGATGATGGCGACGGACCTGGCCGATTATCTCGTGCTGCGCGGCGTCACCTTTCGCGAGTCGCATGGAGCGGTCGGTTCGCTGGTGCGCCAGGCCGAGGACGCAAAGCTGGAGTTGCACGAGCTGCCGCTATCCGCATTCAAGGCTGCACACGCGATGTTCGGCGATGATTCGCTCGACGCGCTCTCGGCCCAGGCAAGCGTGGATCGTCGCTCGGTGCCCGGCGGCACGGCGGTGAGTGCAGTGCGCGAGCAGCTGGCCGCAGGGCGTGCAGCACTGGCGACATAGTCCGGATGTAACCGGCATATGGCCGACGCGCGACCGGGTCCCTGATCCGCTGCATATGGGCTTACGCGGGCTCGAGCGATGCGTGAATCACTGACTCATACACATGTGCGTGATTGCACGACGGGACGCGGAAGCTCGGGT
>ENA-OFCF01000111-OFCF01000111.1-metagenomes-genome-assembly--contig:-NODE-111-length-40430-cov-9.030588_pt1 | contig 40430 bp, 29 predicted proteins | sample MGYA00153387_OFCF01 | MGnify analysis MGYA00153387 | reverse complement strand
ATTTGAACACATTTAAATGCCATTCCGAAAAAACCGCGTTTTGGGACAGGCTCTATGTAGCTAACTCCGGGAGCGGATGTGGCCTTGCGGCGAATGTAGGTGACCATGAGCTTGCCGGCGTTCGAGCCATGACGCGGCAGGCCTGCGCTCCCAGAAACCCCGACGATTTGCACATTCGGTTGAGTCAAAGATGTAACCTGACCCACGCCAGAACCTATCATATTGAATGCATATTTTAACAAATTGCAAACGCCATCATTCGCTGGCGTTTGCAAGTCCTGGGAACCGTCTGACGCCAATCCCGTCGTTGCGCGAAACTCTGCTAGTTTGTTAGCATAACTCACCTCAAAACTTTGCGTCACATTCACCGCAGACGCATAAACGGCTGTGCCAGACTGCTTTGCACGCATCGTGACCGTCCCGGTGCCTACAATAGTGACGGCATTTCCAGAAACCGTCGCCGGGCCAGAGATCACTTCATAGGTCACAGGCAGGCCGGAAGACGCACTAGCACCGAGCGTGAATACCGCGCTCGGAAATAGCTTCGCGGGGACAGTTCCAAAAGTGATTGTCTGTGGTTTGAGCGCAACGGCCATGTATTGGTTAGTTGTTTCATAAGCACCAATCTTATAAACTCCAGTGCTGACTTCCGCGAAGGTTGGCACAGTCGCATAGCCAACGGTGCCATGATAAGTGTAGGTGGGTGTCATCGTGAACTTCGGAATCGTGATCGAGGTGAGCGGCGTGGTGAATTCTGTCATCGCTCCGCGTTCGATATCGAAGCTCTCAGAGTTGAAGTTGTAATCCTGATAGTTCTCGAAACTCACCGTCTGGTGTCCCTGCGTATCAAAGTTCGGCACGGTGACAGCAGACCACGCGATTGTGTTATCAACCGTCGGATCGAGCGCGAGTTGGCCCTCGTTGTTCCATACGGGTGCGGCTCCATTGACACTCAGAATTTTCGCGGTGGCCGGGTAGTTATCGGCGGGTAAACTGACGGCGATGCCGCCCGGAAAAGTGTAGCTTCCGTGCGGATGGGATGCATTGAGCGCGGCGGCGCTGAGAAATGTTCCACTCAAGTATTCATGTTCGATCGCATTATTATCGGCGTGAAAACCTAGTAGAAAACTGGTCCCTGATGGTCCTGATAGATTGCCGCCAACCGCAGATTCGGCGGTGAACGAGTAGGGTGCGCGATCCGCATCCGGCAATGGGTTAGGAGCGTCCACCGGATCATCGTTCGACGACTGCGCCTGATTGTGATTTTTAATCGCAAGATAGATTGCTGAATCGGCTGCTGGCAGATTTCCAACTTGTATCATCCATTGGACCTGAGTTTGATAGCCCGAATGCGCGTAGGAATTCGGCAGTCCGCCGATGGATGTCGAAGACGAACCATTCGAGAGTTGCACTGAGGCACGATAGAGCGAGTTGTTTTGGAACGAGTTGGCTGGGATCGTGAAACTACTAGATGGCGAGGAGTCGGACTTGCGAATGTTTGTGTTATCAACTTGAAACAACGTATCTCTGTTAGCGGGATTGTTCCAAGTAATGACCACCGGGTTGGCTGGATTGGTAATCTTGATAGCTCCATTTTCCCATGTCGCATTGCTGACGCTGGTGATTTTCGGGATTATGGGATAATTCTCGCTGCCCAAAGACAATGCGACTTGATAGGTATTGGGCGTAGAAGTGCAGATCGACATCAAGTAATTTCCTGCAGGATAGGCGGCGTTTAATTCTGCTTGAGTGCGGTATGTTTGGCGCAATTGCAGACCGTTTGATCCCTTTTCATAGCCTGCTATTCCAGTGCCACCAATCGGCGGAGTTAATGAGGAACTTGCTAACAAAGCACCCATCGTGCCCGGACTGACGTAGCTATAAAAGTTGAATGGCGAGTCCGAATCTAACGTTGGATCTGCGGCACTCGACTGACTGTAGGTAATTTGTTTGTGGAATCCACAATTAGAAACATCGATTTCCGCGATGGTGTTTCCAGTGGCCGTGTATGAAGCTGCGGTGATCGCGACATCGCTAGCAGAAAAGTATTGCGCATCCACCACTGCGGCTTTCAGCGTGGATGGTGATATGCAAACCAACAAACCAATGAGCCAACTGAATGCGATGGAATGAAACAATGTCACAAAAGCTAACGGGCGATGATTCTTGTTACGTTGTGCGATGTTTTTCATGATTTTTTGTTGTGATAGATTTCCATCTTCGGCTGCGCGAAAACACGCGCGTGGAAAAGAAGTCCATTTGATTTCCCAGCGCTCAGGGTGAGCGGACGCAACGATTTCTTCTGATCCACCGGAGAGATATGTCAGCTCCAGATCCGTGGTAGGACAAGGAAACGATTTCTACTTTAAATAGAATGGAAACGCCTGGTTTCAGCCATTTTCCTCATTGTTGCTGCTCCGGCAAAGATGACAACAACGGGGCTCTGAGGGCGATGTGCCATCGCTGCGCAACTGCGGACAATCATTCAGATAAGGGCAGAAAAGCACGTGAAGTGGCTGGCCAGTCAAGGCCTCGAGAGCAAGCAGCAAGTCACCGGATGGCAGGCGTGCGCCGGTTTCCCAATGACCCCAAGTGGCGGTGGAAACTCCGAGAGCGGCCGCCACGCCCGAGATTTTCAGGTCTTTTTGTTGCCGCCAATGTTTCAGCCGAGCCCCGAGTGCGATGCGCGTGGAGTAACGATAACTTGGCTTATCTCCGTTCACAGATACATGAATCGATCAAAAATGACAGCCGGTCAAGACTGCATGTGCTCACTCTTTTTATGGTCTGTATGCTCAACATCGACCCGGTGAGCTATGAGTGTGCCATCGTGCAGGTAGAGAGTAACTCGATTCATTGACTTAATACTAAACACATCGATATGTCAGAACAACCCATTGAGTTAGCAAAGCAAAAAATGACCAGTCTATAAACAGCTTCATCATTTAACACTGGATAGAATCGAGTCACCTTGCGGCATGGCGATTGATGAATGTCTTGGGTATTGGAAGTCTGATTTTTTGAGTGTTGCCACCGTGCAAAATATGCTTGGTTTCGGATATGACTTTCGCCACCAAGATCACTGTCACCCGAATCCTGATGGTTCCGGTTTTTGCGATGCTGGCTTTCGCTTACGGGCATTCGGTAAAAGCCGGGCAGCCGGAGGAATTTCTGCGCTGGTGGGCGCTCGGGATTTTTGTGACGGCTGCGGCCAGCGATGGACTCGATGGTTGGGTAGCGCGTCGATTCAATCAGACTTCCAAATTTGGTGCTTACATCGATCCGATTGCTGACAAAGTTTTGCTGCTCACCGGGGTGCTGGTTCTCACTCTCACCGATTGGGGGCCTAACCACTGGCGGCTTCCGGTGTGGTTCGCGGTGATCGTTTTCATGCGCGATACGATCATTATGGTAGGTGTAAAATATCTCCAGAAAACCGATCATGACGTGAATATCGCGCCACATTGGACTGGCAAGGTTTGCACAGTGACGCAGATGTTTGCGCTGGGTTGGGTGATGCTCAAAGTGGTGCCGCTCTCGCCTGCGTGGCCGTGCTTGGTAGCGGTGATTTTCACCGTGTGGTCCACTATCGCCTACATTCGCACCGGATTGAAGATTCTGCGCGGAGCCAAAACCGCATGACGCTGGTGTGGTAAAAAACATTGGTTAGAAATTCGACGACTGCACACGAAAACATTTGCGAACGAATGTGATCTTTTTCCTTCGGCATTGTTGCATTCCGCGATGAAGCTGTTAAGTGTCTTGGCAATGGGTCGCGCAATGCCTCAACTTGAGTTCAAATGGACTTCCTGGTTTCGGGTTTTCAAGGCTCCGGCACCAGCGCGCGATACTCCCGTTAGAGAAGATGGCGGCCTCACCGCGTGGTGTTCTGAAGCGTCTAACAATTTAGCTTTGCCTGAGTTAGCACGCAAGGTGCGGGTGACTTGGAACTCGCGCATGCAAACCACGGCGGGTCGCGCTTGGTGGCCAGACCGCGCGATCGAACTCAATCCAAAACTCCGCGAGTGTGCGCCTGAAGAACTCTGGCGCACGCTGAAACACGAGCTCGCCCATCTGGTAGCTTACGAACGTTGCGGGCGCAGACGCATCGAGCCACACGGACCCGAGTGGCAGGCGGCCTGTGTCGATCTGGGAATTCCCGGTGAGCGGCCGTATCACACGTTGCCCTTCAAACGTCGGAAAATGAAGCGCAACTACGCCTACACTTGTCCGCAATGTTTTTTCACCATCCATCGCGTGAAGCCGATCCGCCGCATCGTGGCCTGTTATGATTGCTGCCGGAAATTTAACAACGGTGCCTATCACGCCCGCTTTAAATTGCTGAAAAAGAAGCCGGATTGAGTGCTGCATTTCCGAGCCGAAATGCTCGAAGGGGTTGACGCGGGCGCATTCACGACTACACCTATGCGCCATGCACGCCGACAACGAAACACGCCAAGCGGTCGAACCTTCAGATGAAACACCAGCTGCGGAAAGCGCGCAGGAAATTCCTGCCCTCGATCCATGGGAAGAACTCGAAGCTGAGGCCACGCGCTGGAAGGAAATTTCCCTGCGCACCGCTGCGGAAATCGACAACCTCCGGAAACGCACCGCCCGTGAGCGCGAGGACGCGATCCGCTACGCCAACCAACGCCTGCTAGAAGAATTGCTGCCAGTGATCGATAACTTCGAAATGGGCATGCAGGCGGCCTCACAAGATACCCAATCGATGATCTACATCGGCATGGACATGGTGCGCCGCCAGCTCAACGAATTCCTCAGCTCGCAGGGCGTCGAGGACATTCCGGCCACGGGAAATTTTGATCCGAATCTGCATGATGCCGTGGCGCAGGAAGATTGTTCTGCTGGCGAGGAAGGCCGGATTTTGCGCATGACGCGCCGTGGATTCAAACTGCGTGATCGCCTGCTGCGGCCTGCCAGCGTGGTGGTTTCCAAACTCCCAACCGCCACGGAAGGAGGCGCGGAATAATCCCATGGCGGAAAAACGCGACTATTACGAAATCCTTGGCGTCTCCCGTGATGCCAATGCGGACGAAATCAAAAAAGCCTACCGCAAGCTCGCGGTGAAATTTCACCCGGATAAAAACCCGGGCGATCACACGGCGGAAGATAAATTCAAGGAACTCGGCGAAGCCTACGAAGCACTGAGCGACGCCGACAAGCGCGCGGCATACGACCGCTATGGCCACGCGGCGTTTTCAGGTGGCGGCGGTGGTGGTGGCGGCGGTTTCCACGATGCGGCGGATATTTTCTCACAGGTTTTCGGCGGCGCATTCGGCGGTGGTTTCGAGGAATTCTTCGGCGGTGGCGGAACGCGGCGCAAAGGTTCTGGCAAACAAAGAGGCAGCGATTTGCGCTACGATCTGGAAATCTCGCTCGAAGAAGCCGCACACGGCGTGGAAAAAGAACTCGAAATCGAGCGCTACGTTCCCTGCGAGCCTTGCGGCGCAAAGGGCACCAAAGGCAGTGGCGGAGTCAAAGTTTGCCAGTCTTGCGGCGGTCGTGGCGTGGTCGCGCGACAAGCCGGCATCTTCATCCAACAAAGCACCTGCCCAGAATGCCGCGGCGCGGGCGAAACAATCTCGGACCCGTGCACCAGTTGCAAAGGCGATGGCCGCGTCCAACGCGATAGCCGCATCAAACTGCGCATCCCGGCTGGGGTGGACACCGGCACACGGCTGCGTTCCACCGGCAACGGCGATGCTGGTGTGCGCGGCGGCGCGGCAGGCGATCTTTACGTTTTCCTCCACGTCAAGGATCACGATGTGTTCGAACGCGATGGCTCGGATTTGTTCTGTGAGGTTCCTCTAACGTTTTCCGTGGCTGCACTCGGTGGCGAACTCAAGGTGCCATCACTCGATGGCCAATCATCGATCAAAATCCCCGCCGGCACACAAGGCGGCACGGTTTTCCGCCTGCGCGAAAAAGGTTTGCCCGCCCTCTCCGGCGGACGCCGCGGCGATCTAAACGTCCGCGTCCAAGTGGAAGTCCCCACCAAACTCAACTCCCAACAACAAGACAAACTGCGAGCCTTTTCCGAATCTATCGGCGACCACAACTCACCGATGCAGGAAGGATTTTTCAAAAAAGCGAAAAGGTTTTTTGACTTGTGAATGAGATGAAAGAGAAAAGAGTCCAGAAACCAGAGGCAAGATGATATTCTATCAGGCTTCTTGACTCTTCATTCTTGATTCTGGTCTCTTGTCTCTGACATCTCATTTTCCCCATGCCCCGTTTTCTGTTACCGCCCGATGCTTGGTTGACGACTCCGGCCCTAACTGGCGAGGAGGCCCGGCACTTGACGCAGGTGCTGCGCATCAAGCCGGGCGAAACGATCACGGTGTTTGATGGTTGCGGCCGCCGTGCGGAGGCAGAGGTTCTAACTGCAACGCGCGACCACGTTTCCCTGCGCCTCGGAGACGCCGAATGCCCGCCGCTCCCACTTCCTGCAATCACTCTGGCGCAAGCCGTGCCGAAGGGAAAAAACATGGATTTCATCGTGCAAAAATCCGTCGAGCTCGGCGTTTCTAACATCTACCCGCTGGTCACGCGCAACACCGTGGTGCAGCCGGGCGAGGGCAAATCAGACAAGTGGCGCCGCACTGCGCTGGAAGCTTGCAAACAATGTGGCCAAGACACTTTGCCAACCATCGCCGATCCTCTTTCTTTTGATCGCTGGCTGGCATCACAAGCGGAAGCACCTGGCCTGAAAATCATCGCCTCGCTCGCTCCCGGCGCGCGGCCGCTGCGCGAAGTTCTTCACCGATTTCCCGGCACCACGGCGGCCACCTTGTTAGTCGGCCCGGAAGGCGACTTCACTCCAGAGGAAACCACCGCCGCTCTCGCCGCCGGATTTCTCCCAGTCTCGCTCGGAGAAATCGTGCTGCGGGTGGAAACGGCCACGCTTTATTGCCTTTCAGCGCTGCGTTATGAGTTTTCATCTTCCTGTGACGGAAAATGAAACCCACGGATCCGAATTCGTAGATACCGTGAGATTGTCGATGCAGGCACCAGATTCATAAGTTTTCAACTCCATGAAAATGCTCCGCCGTTGCCATTCCAAGTGAAACTGTCATTGGCGACCTCAATCCCATCGACCAATCAGTTGAATCAGTGGTTCCAATCTTTCTTTCTAGCACTGGAACCCGCGCTGCGCTGAGTGTGGAATATAGAGCACCTTGGAAGGTTAAATGATCAAGTTGGGGAATCTATGAGGATTGTCTCATTTGCGTTGCGAATCCAAGACTAGGCAGTTACCAAAATGTCATGCAAGGCAGCCGCGAGCAAATCCGTCTTCCAGCCGGGCACTCGTTCCGCGTGCTGCGTTGGACGCGCAATCTGCGCGAGGTGGATTCTGTGCTGACACCGAGCCGCAGTGAGCACATCACGAGCGAGGGCACACACTGGCACTACCATGGCGAAATGGAGTTAACGGTGTTCAGCGCGGGGGAAGGCACGCGTTTTGTGGGTGACCACATCGCTCAGTTCGCAGCGGGAGACGTCGTTTTGTTAGGCTCAAAGCTCCCGCATTACTGGCAAACTCGCGGCCCATCAGCAGGTCTATCAGTGCAATGGAGTTTTCCCACTGGCCATCCCTTTTGGTCATTCCCGGAAATATCATCTTGCAGCGGTTTGTTCCGCAAGGCCGGACGCGGCATCCAATACACAGGCGCGACGGCGGCGTCTATCAGCAACGGCTTGCACCAGCTTGCCGCGAGCAGCGGCGCGGATCGGCTCGCCGACTTGCTGCGTTTGATGGGATTGATGGTCGGTGCGCCGACAGCGGATCAGCGGGATCTCTCGACGCGCTCGTTCGCTCTAGCAGATTCCGCGATCCATCAGGATGCCATGGGCGAGGTGATGCGCCATCTCATGACCAATTTTCGCGAGCCAATCCGGTTGGACGAAGTACTCCGCCTTGCTCGGATGAGCAAGCCAACTTTCGCACGCCAGTTTAAAAAACATGCAGGAAAAACCTTCAGTGATTTCATCACGCAAGTTAGGCTTCAAGCCGCATGCCGCGAACTGGTGGAAACCGAACGCTCAGTGTTAGATATCGCACTGGATTGTGGATTCAGCCATATTTCGTTTTTCAATCGAATTTTCCGCCGCATCTTACGACACAGCCCGAGCGATTACCGAAAAATCAAACGTCGCCGGGCGACGTGCAGTTAGCCCCTCCTATTCACAACCCCATGAATCCGAATTCAATGAAAATACTATCCCTAACATTCGCCGTAGCCTCGACACTTCTTGCAGGTGCATGGGCTGATGATTCCCCTCTTCTTGGTCAAGGCGACTTCCGGTACCGCGCTGTGGATGGCTGGGCGCGGGATGCCTTATTAAAAGTAAAGGTGGAGAATGGTCACAGTCTAACGATTGATGGTTCGGGCCGCATTCTCTTTCTCACCGACGCTCCGCAAAACAATCTCGTCATCTTGAGTGCCGCCGGTGAGCTGATTGAGACTTGGACCGCGCAAATGCCCGGCGCTCATGGCCTAACGCGAGTGGAAGAAAACGGAAAAGAGGCTTTATTTGTTACCGATACGGCATTGCACGAAGTGCGTAAGTTCACCCTTGAAGGCAAAGAACTTTTTCGTCTGCCATGGCCGGAGAAGTCTGGCCTCTACTCTCAAGCGAGCGAGTATGGCCCATCGAAGGTGCTACAATCGCCGAAAAGTGGGGAGTTCTACGTGCTCGATGGCTACGGCAAAGACTACGTGCATCACTACGATGCGGGTGGCACGCTCATCCGCTCGTGGGGCGGAAACATTGGCGAGGCGGAAAACCAGCTCGCACACTATGGTCCGCACGGCGGCGTGGTGGACACTCGCAATCCTCAGCAACCGGTGGTCCTCATCTGCATGAGCGACACGTTAGAAGTTAAGAACTTTACGCTCGATGGAAAGTTCATCAACAAATTCGCGCTGCCCGGCGGAAATCCTCGTGATGCAGTTATTTTTGGCGAGTTCCTTTTCATTCCACATCTCGGTGATAATTGGCCGAAGGACAAAAACGCCACGGGATTTATTTCTGTGCTTGATCGCGACAATCGCGTCATTTCTAACATTGGAGGAACTCCACCCGTGTATGATGCAAAAGGTCAATTGCAGCCGATGCGATCCACCGGTGCTCCCTTCATCCACCCGCACGGCGTGGCGGTTGATCGAGACGGGAATCTATATGTCGCGCAGTTCTCATCCCCTAGCGCACCACTGATCAAATTTGAACGGATCAAGTAGCCGCTGCGGTGAGGATGCTCACAGGCATCCCTCAAATTAGGATTTTTTTCACGACATTCCCGTGCACATCCGTGAGGCGGAAATCACGACCCTGCGCCCGGTAGGTGAGCTTGGTATGGTCGAAACCAAGTAGGTGGAGGATGGTGGCGTTGAGATCGTGGACGTGGACTTTATCTTCGATGCCATTGAAGCCGAGTTCGTCGGTTTTACCGTGTTGGACACCGCCTTTGACGCCGCCGCCGGCCATCCACATGGTGAAGGCGTTAGGGTGGTGGTCGCGGCCATCGGTGCCGCCTTGGACCATTGGTGTGCGACCGAATTCTCCGCCCCAAATGACGAGTGTATCTTCTAGCAGTCCGCGTTGCTTGAGATCTTTCAAAAGTGCGGCGCAGGCTTGATCCACATCCTTGCAGCTTTTTTGCAGGCTGTTCGAGAGATCGCCGTGATGGTCCCATGATTCGTGGAACAGCTCGACGAAACGGACGCCGCGCTCGACCAAGCGGCGGGCTAACAAACAGTTATTTGCAAACGAGGCTTTGCCTGGCTCGGCACCATACATTTTCTGGATGTGTTCGGGTTCTTTGGAAATATCGGTGACTTCCGGGGCCACATCCTGCATGCGGAAGGCCATTTCGAAGGCGGCGACGCGGGAGTTAATTTCCGGATCGCCACAGGACTGGAGGCGCTTGTGGTTGAGGAAATTCACTGCATCGATGGTGCGGCGCTGGGTTTCCCGGGTAATGCCTTTTGGGTTAGAAAGATAGAGTACAGGATCGCCGATGGAGTTGAAGGAAACGCCATCGTGGACGGTGGGAAGGAAACCGGAGGACCAGTTGCTATTGCCGCCGGACGGGCCTTTCACGCCGGAAGACATGACGATGAATCCGGGGAGGTTGCTATTTTGTGAGCCGAGACCGTAGCTGACCCATGAGCCAAGTGAAGGCCGCCCAAATTGTTGGGAACCGGTGGACATCAAGATCTGGGCGGGCGCGTGATTGAATGCATCCGTGTGCATCGAGCGGATGAATGCGATGTCATCCACGCAGGAGCCGATGTGAGGGAGGATTTCCGCCATTTCCATGCCGGATTGACCGTAACGTTTGAATTTAAACTTGGAGCCTAGCAGCTTGTTTTCAGGGCGGATAAACGCGGATTGGTAGCCTTTGAGCAGCTCTGCAGGCGGGCCTTTTCCGTCCATGCGGATGAGTTCTGGCTTGTGGTCGAAGAGGTCGAGGTGGCTGGGCGCGCCGCCCATGAAAAGGAAGATGACGTTTTTTGCCTTGGCAGGAAACTGCGGTGCTTGTGGGGCGTGGGGGTCGATGATCGGCGAGGCTGCGGAGGCGGTGCCTTTTCCAAGCATCGAGCCGAGCGCGATGGAGCCGAGACTGAGGCCGCAATCTTTCATGAACCAGCGACGAGAAAATGACCGCTGGGTGTCTGCTAGAGTGGAGGGTGGGAGCATGGGATTAGTTCTTGGTGATGGTTTCGTCGAGATTGAGCAGCACGCGAGCGACACCTGCGGCGGCAGCTAACTCGGGAAGCGGGTGGGCAGATAGATCAAGCGTGGTGGGACGGAAGCTTTCTAAAAACAACTTCGTATCGGCTGGCGGAGTGTTGAGGTTAGATTGATAGAATTCGACTAGTGTAGAAATTTCCTCGGCATCTGGCGGGCGCGAGGTGCAGCGCTGGAATGCGCGGGCGATCTTTTCCTCCAAGCTGCCAGAGTCCGTTAGAATTAGGTGTGCGAGACCGAGCGCAGCCTCGACGGAGACTTGCTCGTTGAGCGTCACCAGTGCTTGCAAAGGTGTGGTAGAAACACTGCGGCGGACACAAGAGATAGTGCCGGTGGGCGCATCGAAGGCGACGAGCATCGGGTAAGGCACCGTGCGGAAACGGAAAGTATAAAGGGCGCGGCGGTAGCGGTTAGAGTCAGTCTCGTCGATCCAATCCTTGGGGCCGTAGGAGACAGGTTTTTGGAAAAGATAAGCAGGGGCGGGTGGGAAAACGCTGCGTCCGCCTAGCGATTTATCGAGCAAGCCGCTGGTAGTGAGCTGGATGTCGCGCACGGTTTCTGCGGGCACTCGAAGACGCGCACCACGGGCGAGCAGTCGGTTTTTCGGGTCGTTTTCTCGCAACTCTGGACTAGCGATCGAGTCTTGGCGGTAAGTCGCACTTTGCACGATGAGGCGGTGCATGTGCTTGACGTCCCAGCCACTTTCCATGAACTCGCAAGCTAGCCAATCGAGCAACTCTGGATGCGATGGCCGCGCAGCTTGGTGACCAAAATCTTCTGATGTCTCGACTAAGCCGATGCCGAAATATGCTTGCCAGAGACGGTTCACGTATTGGCGTGCGGCGGTGGGTGATTTCGGATCGACCAGCCATTTTGCAAATGTTAGGCGCGACACGGGGTCGCCCGGCGGGAGTGGGTGGAGGAAGGCGGGCACGTGCGGCGTGATGATTTGCTTGGGATGAGCTTGTTCACCACGGGCAAAAAGGCGGGTCTCAAATGGCGTTTTCGACTCGGCTGCCACGAGCGCCCAAGTGGGAATCGGCAATTGAAACCGCAGCTTTGCGATTTCAGCAGTCGGAGCGCCGAGGTCCGAGTTGTTCTCACGCCAGTATTCAAAGAGCCGGTGCTGCTGATCCGAGTTTCGTTTTTCCGGCGCAGTTTCCAATGCTTCACGGATCAAGAGCGGGAGTTGATCAAGTGCATTGGGCAAGGAGCTGGACACCGAGAGGCGGATGCGGCCGAGGTTGTAAGTTTGGTTGTCGTCGGAGTTAAACCCGCCGTGCATCTGGCAAAGAGTGTATTCAAAGTGAGCGGTGCCGCCCGTCTGGTATGGCTGGGCAAGCTCAAATGTGATGACCGCCGGATCATTGTTGTGGGACGGATCGGTCTCGTTTGTCCATGCCGTTTTCAAATCGCCATCAAGGGCAAAAGCAGCGGGGCCAGTCGTGCGGTCATCGGCTGAGCGCATGGCATCTTTCGGGAAACGCACAGGATCCAGCTTCACCACCGGCGGATTGACGCTGGCCACGGCTTTGACGAAAGCGAGCGGAGCGAGTTTGTCGGCAGCTGGCCCGGCTTTCAGCTTAAATTCGGTCAATGCGCCAGTGCCGCGTGAGGAGCGGCCCGGGCCGTTGAACGGCAGGTAAGGATCATTCAACACCTCTAGCCGAGCCGAACGAATTTCCGGTAGGGTGATAGTGCCAATGAAGGGCTCTTCGCCAATGGTGTTGGCATAGCCCATATTGATGGCGGACTTATCGGGCTGGGGTAGGTATTTCTGGCCAGAATCGCCGAGCTGGTAGAGTTCGAGTGCGTGCCACTCGGTGCGCGGCAGGGCGAGCAGATTTTGCTCCCATTTTTTGAAATCAGCTTGCCATGCCGGGTGGTTGGTTTGAACGCCTTCCTCGATCGCGCGGATCTTATTTTCGATCAAAGTAATGAGGCTTCTGTCTGGCGCAGTGTAGGCAGGAATGGATGTTTCGCGGACGCCATTGAGGTAGGCGAACATGCCGTAATATTCTTCGTGGTTGAGCGGATCGTATTTGTGGGTGTGGCACTGGGCGCACTGGGCGGTCAGGCCAAGCATGGATTTTCCAATCGCGTCGATGCGATCAAAGATGCCTTCGATGCGGAATTGCTCGGGTTTTGCGCCGCCTTCCTCGTTGGTCATCGAGTTGCGCAGGAAACCCGTAGCGATGTGGTCGTCCTGATCTGCGTCTGGCAGCAAGTCCCCGGCGATCTGTTTGATGACAAACTGGTCGTAAGGCAAGTTTGCATTGATCGCGCCGACGACCCAGTCACGGTAGAAATGATGCTTGCGAGGCAAATCTTTTTCGTAGCCGGCAGAATCGGCATAACGTGCGGCGTCCAGCCACTCGCGCGCCCATCGCTCGCCGAAGTGGGGGCTGGAAATGAGGCGAGCGGTTTCTCGCTCGAACTCGAATGGCTCGGCAAGCGACTCCAGTGACGGCGGCAAACCAGTCAGATCGAGCGATAGACGTCGCAACAAAGTGGCAGCCGCCGCCTCTGCCGCAGGAGCCAATTTCCGCTCCTCCAGCCCGGCAAGCACAAAGTGATCGATGGGATTTTTCACCCACGAGGCATTTTTTACAGCGGGAACCGGCGGGCGCTGCGGCGCGGTGAACGCCCAGTGAGTCCCCCACGGAGCGCCTTCAGAAATCCACTGGCGGATCAGGGCGATCTGCTCTGGTTTGAGCGCGTCTTTTTTCTTCGGAGGCGGCATCAATTCCCCAGGATCGGAATGCGTAATGCGCTTGAGAATGAGTGATTTCTCAGGATCACCAGGAACGATGGCCTTGCCGCCATCTCCGCCTTTGAGAGCATCCGCCTCGCGATCCAAGCGCAAACCTCCTTCGATCTGCGCTTCATCCGGGCCGTGACAAGTGTAGCAATTCTCAGAGAGAATCGGCTGGATTTGAGAGTTAAAATCCACCTTGTCCGCCCAAGCACTGACAGGAAACAGTGCCGCAATAAGGAAATAAGTGATGCGCATTCCAATTCTATATGGATGGAAAAGGCGAAAAACAAGCCCTCATATCCATACCCACGCACCACGAATGACCAGAGACATTCAGCGCGCGAGCGACTCTAACTCTTCCAAGCTGCGCCCCTTGGTCTCTGGCACAAATAACCAAACGAAGGCGGTGGTCACCACGCACAGCCCGCCGAAAAACCAAAAAACTTTGTGAGAGTAGGTGCTGAGCATCCACGGAAACAATTGGGATACCGCAAAATTGGCCGACCAAAGCAAAAACACGCAAGCGCTGGCCGCATGGACACGCACACGGTTAGGAAATATTTCACCCAACACCGTCCAAACCAGCGGCCCCATACCAATGGAAAATGATGCCACATAGACGATGACCCAAATTAACAAACTCCATGAACTCCCCTGCCCGCTCCCTGCAAAGGCCGCTCCAAGCGCAAACAGCCCTGCCGCCATCCCAGTCGATGACAGCAATAACAACGGGCGACGCCCAACTCTATCAGCCAGAACCATGGCGACCAAAGTGAAAGCAAGCATCGCGATGCCGATGATGACCGAGTGACCCACTGCCGCTGCGGCATCGAGTCCAGCGCTGGTGAAAATACGAGGCGCGTAGTACATCACGATATTGATGCCAGTGATTTGTTGGAGAATCGCTAATGTTGCCCCGATAGCAAAGGTCCTGCGGATCGGTGGACGAAGGCAATCAACGAAATGCCCCTCCTTATGCATAAATGAACGATCAATCTCAGCGACCTGTTCGGTGATCGCACGGCTGCTATCGATCCGTGAAAGAACACCTCTCGCCTCTGCCTCGCGTCCCTTCATGATCAACCAGCGGGGTGACTCAGGAATCGCAAAAAGCAGCACGAAGAAAATCACCGCAGGAAGCGCACCTGAGGCAAACATCCAACGCCATGCCGTCGCGATCCGCCATGCATCGTCTCCGGCTACTGCAAGCTTCGCATTGACCAGATAGACTAACACCATGCCCACAAGCACTGCAATTTGATTGAGCGTGGTGAGCGATCCACGCATCCGAGCCGGAGAAACCTCGGCGATGTAAACCGGAGCCATCATCGACGCCAGCCCCACACCAACTCCGCCGACGATCCTTGCGAGCACCAATTCACCTGCGCTGGAGGCGATTCCAGACCAAACCGCCGAGACAAAGAAAAGAACTGCGCAGACCAGCAACGAGCGTTTGCGCCCGATGCGATCTCCAATCCCGCCAGACAACAATGCACCAAATACACAGCCGACTAATGCGCTCGATACCGTCCAACCCAAAGCCAGATCACTGAGTGCAAATCGTTTTTGGAGAAACTCGACTGTGCCAGCGATGACCGCCGTGTCGTAACCGAACAAGAGTCCACCTAGCGCGGCGACACTGCTCACATAATAGACATAACTGTGTTGATTGGACATATATTAGTCGTTTATATTAATTGATAGAAATGGGATGCGTGGGCACATCGGAATTATGCCTTTTTCAAACGGATCAGAACCACCGTGCATTGCGTGCCGTCGGGGCTGATGAACTCGTAATCGCCGAAGCCAGCTGGCACGAGACAGGCCTGAAGAAAATCCAAAGACGTCTCAAGTGAGGGATCTGCCAGTGAGCGGATGATCACCTTTTTTCCAACCGTTAGAGTAGGGATTTGGAGAAACCTCCCATCTGTCGTGTGGCGCATCGGCTTGGTGAATACGAAGCGTTCGATTTCGAAGGGCATCTCGGCAATGGTGGTGAAGCGATCCATCCGTGTATCGCCGTCTCCACTCACCACCACAGGGCGGGCACGCAGATGTTCCTGAACATTTTTTTCCCGCCGCCACTTGTTGTTTCGGAACGAATGTTCCAAATGCATTTTCATCGGTGGAGCTGTCATCGACTTCGCGTTATCATCCCATGTCGGACGGGCGAAATCATGAGTGAAGAACGAATATTCAGTGCCCGCGACACTCGGGCCCGTGTCCATTTCAAGGATCATTTGATTGCCACCGTGCCCATGCTCGGTCCCCGGCGGAATTAAAAAAAGATCGCCGACATTGGTGTCCCAACGCTTGATAAACTTCTGCCAGTCGAAGGCAATTTTGTTATTCGATTCTCGGCAAAGTCGCTCATATTCCTCGAGGTCGGCGTCTTCTTTGAATCCCATCATCGTGCCTGCGTCGTGATAGGCCTCTACGATGTAATAAGTTTCATAACGCCCGAGTGGCTCGTTGAAATTTCGCTTGTTGTAGGCGGTGTCCGGATGATTGTGAATGGGCATACTGCCTCGTTCATAAGGAACGGGTTCGGCAAAATATCCATCGTCTAACCACACCTGCAGCGGCAGCAGATCGGGATAAGTTTGGTGGATGTATTCGCCGACCATCTGCACGGGTCGCTGCATGATGTTCTGGCATGGCATGTTGAGCAGCAATCCGTCTGCTAGACCTGCATCGACAAGAACGCTCAATTCAATGCCAGCCAACTCATTCCACGCCATGTTTTCTAAGCCAGGGATCGGATCGTAGATTTCCTTAAACCGATAGGAGCCCCACGGGCCGGGCTGGGTGATTTTAACTTGTTTGATCGGACGCTTCACGAGTTCATCGATCAAAGTTTCGTAAGTCGAAGCGGGCATGAGCTTGAGCACATCGGACTGCACGGCCTCAATGTAAAAATCCATGCGGGGAAAGACCGCCTTCTTTTGTCGCAGCAACAGATAGAAATCACAGTAGTAGTATTGTTTCCATGCGTAATGATTATCGGCATCATCACGCCCGAACGGCACGAGTTGACCGTCCCACATCTGCCAGAGAGTGGGCTGCATGGTGAAATCCGCGTATGCGATCAGACATGCATTTCCCGCGAGTTCCGGGATAGCGGCGGCAGGGCCAACCACGATGGACAATGTGCCAGTGGCAGTCGCCCCGATACACTCTGCTAGAGACTTTACCGCTGCGGCATCAAGAACATCTGCCATTGTCCCGTCTTTGTTTACCCAGCCGAAAGACGGATCTTCACCCACGAAGGGCTTGCGGTAATCTGCGAGATCCGAGCGAAATAACTTGGCAGTGGAAATCACATTGGCCGTCATTTCCTCAGCGGCGGCGGCAGCAAGCAGTGCATTGCTGAGGCTCTGCCAATCCACCCCATACCAGCCGTCTATCAATAATACACTCACTGATTTGGACTTGGCTTGGCGGATCAATTCAAGGCAGACCGCTTGTGTGCCAGTGATAATCGATTCGCGTTGGTCTCCGGCTAACAAAACTGGATTCTCGGCATTCTTTCGGTATTCGTAAAGTGGCATGGTCGGTGATGGTGGTTGGTTGCTAGGTTATTATGTGTGGCGATTAGGCGCGAAGTTGTAATAAAACAAGGTATGCTAGTCCAGTGGCAATCATCGCTCCCGCAACTAACACAAGAACTATTTCCGTCGCTTGCAGAGCGAAAATCACTCCGCGAGCGCAGCCAAGATTGAACATGGTCTCCATTTCACCCCGCCTCAGCCGCAATGATAATAGAACGACCAACGCTAGCAACAGCACCATCGCTAAGCCGACCATAAAAGCCTGAGCATCGAAAAACTTTTTGATGGAAAAAACAATTTCTATCATCTCTGACATGATCTGAGTAGGCACCAGTATTTGCACTGTTGTTTTCGGATCGGCGTAACGACCACGCAGGATTGCTGCTGACTTTTCGTCGTGTGGGATAACGATGATAGCGCTCACTGGAAATGTAGCCGGGTCCCCATGTGGATGGAACCTGGTGAGATTGCCTGTTGTGATTTCCTGATAGGGAAGCACGGTGGAGCTGGGCAAAGGAGAAGCGCCTGCCTTTACAACATCTTGGTGGCCGTGCATCAGACCGAGAACAATCCACGCTGTCTTAAAATTTGCGAATACAGCATCGTCGTCTGCCGTTCCAGCTGGCGCGAGGATGCCCTTCACGGTCATGTTAAGCGGATAGGCTCCGGCGAGGTTGAAGACATTATCCGGGTCGCTCATCAGCTTATCCCCCGGCATAAGATCAAGTTTCTTAGCAACTGACGCACCCAGAACGCAATCTCCGATGCGCGCCAATCGGCTGCCATGGACCAACTTCAAACCGCGAAAATCAAAATATTCAAGTGAGGTGCCGACAACAGGAAAACCACGCGCAGTGTGTTTTTGGATGATAGGAATGGCCATTGCCAAATCGCTTTTGCTGATCTTATCGACGTCAGAAAATGTTAGGTCTTGTGCCGGATTGCCGCGAAAATAGAGCGCGTGCATTACCAAATCCAGCCGACTACCGGGCGCTCCGGCTACCAGTGGCGTGCTCTGAGCCCGCGTAGTTATATTGCGCTGATAGTCGTCCACTAGCAGATTGACGGCGAGCGGCAGGAAAACGGCAACGGCAACACTGAACACCATGATAGATGTTTTGATTTTGTTAAACCTTATGTGATACAACGCTAGCACCAGGGTGTTTTTCATCGAGAGCCCTCCTTTGAAAATTCACTGCTGTTAATGACACGTGGAAAACGGGACGCAATTTCGGTATCATGCGTGACGAAGACCAAAGTTGCCGCAGTTCGATCAACCTGTTGAAATAATAAATCAACGATGTGCTGTTTAGCGATAGGATCAAGATTGCCGGTAGGCTCGTCAGCTAACAGCAATGGTGGCTCAGGCAGCATTGCGCGGCAGATGGCAACTCGCTGCTTTTCCCCGTGTGACAGGCAGTGTGGAAGATGGCAAAGGCGGTGTGCGATGCCAGTTTCATCGGCTAACTGTTTCGCGCGGTTCTTGATTTCTGGCGTGAGTCGCAGTGCCGGATTGAGTCGATAGGGCAGCAGAATGTTTTCCAAAACATTGAGGTAGCAGACGAGGTCAATGTCTTGGAACACCAGGCCGAGTTTCGCGATACGCATTCTGCGGCGTGCCGAATCACTCAGCGAATGCATGTCACAATTCTGAACTCGAATGGTTCCGCTCGAAGGAGTGAGAATACCTGCAAACAAACGCAGCAGTGTCGTTTTTCCCGATCCGCTCGGACCGACGATTGCAACACGTTCACCGTGCTTGATCTCAAGTGCGGGCACCACTAGCCGGAAATCCGATTGAGGAAATTGAAATTCTAGCTGTGAGATGGTGATCATAACTTGCGCAATGACATCACACTTTTGACCTGATTTTGTTTTGTTGCATCGAGAGATATAATTCTCCACGCGCCATCAAGTGGAGCGAAGCCCAGATCGGCAGAATATTCGTTGATGCGGGTGTGAATGTGCCCCCAATGCTCGACCGTGCCAGTGACTTGCCAGGTGACGTGTTGGCGAAAACCGCTTTTATCCGAACCGCCGGATGCTGCGGCGGCGATGACTTTGACTTCACTGACACGGGCGATAGCGCCACCTTGCTCTTGCAAAATCAGTCCTTGTTTGATTTTTAAATACAAATCAGTCAACAACTTGCCAGACACACTTTGCGCCAAAGCATCATAAATATCGGATTCCTTACGGTAATCGAAGCCTCGATAGACATTTTGGATAAGTTTTTCTGTTAGCTTAAAGCGCGCACTCTCACTGTCCGCACTCTGTTTCAAATCCACCACTTCAATCTTGGGAAGCGAAACAGGTTCGGTGTTAGTCCAGACAAAAGTGGGTTGCGTGGGCGTAAGAACAAAGCGCGCACTTTTATCATAGCCGAAAACGAGCGGCCGCACTGATCTAACCTGTTCGTTGAACAAAGACCATTTTAAGTTCACCTGTCGGGGTGGACTTTTGGCCGTGTAACTCAGAATAACGGCGAGGCGAGCGGAAATGGCATCCAAAGATTTGGATGCCGGTCGCGTGGATAAGTCCATGGTGTCAGGACCAACAAAATCAATTCTATCGATCTTAGGTCGGATTATCACGCCATCAATCCTCACTTCGTTCTGGGAATCAAAAAACCGCTCTAACCTTAGGCGCAGGGCGTTTTGCTCGTCGATATCAAAGCGTTCATTGTTGGTTCGGCTAACAGGAATTAATGCTTCGAGCGTGGCCAGTGGCATCAAAATTTCAACACGGACCTCATCGTTTTGAATGTAAAAAAATAGATCGCTTGGTTCTGCAACCGGACTCACTTGCGCCACTTCTGTCGGCAGTGCCGAAGGATTGCTCCAGTCGAATGCCACCGTTAAAATCGCATCGCCACCCGGTATCGGAACAATGATGCCGCTATCTTGCCCCGCGCGTTTGATACTCGCTTGCATGGACACCATCGCAAGCGTCCTGCCTGTGTGAAAATTTTGCTGAAAAGTCAGCGTAGCGGGCGGGCTTAGCAGTGAATACTCAACATGATAGATATAAAACTGAGGCAACAGATCCTCAACCGAAATTCCCCCTTCAGGCACTGGCGGTGATTCTACTTTGATGATCACCCCCTCGATGCGCTGTCCGTCGGCATCACGCAACACCATGCCATCTAATAGATACTTCCGATGTGCTGTTGCGCCTTTTTCCAAGTAGGGCCTATCGACTTGTCCTGCTCTGGCGATGTCCATTCCCGCAGACCACAAGATGTCCTCAGATGCAATTTTTAAAGTGAGATCTAACTTTTTGCGATGAACCAGCACCGCGCCTTGAACCAATGAAAACGAATGAGCCGAAAGGTCAGACGGCAACCACATCAACCAAACTAACAACCAAGTATAAGCCAGCCGAACGTTCATGGCTGAATGCGCAAGCTGAGACAACCGTAAGGATTGAGCGTGACGGAACCTGGACTTATTGCACCAGCGATTTCATCAGCCACACAAGAACGAATGGTGCTAGGCGTTCCAGCAGGCCATGTTAGGCTTGCCGTTTCTGGCTGATCTGAGACCGAACGCAATCGTAGAATCATTGCACCGGAGCCATCATCGGCCGGCTTGAGCGTAGAGACAAAGACGCGCGGATTGTTCAGATTGACAAATGCCTGAGTCACCGGATTCGTAGTCGCAGGCACGGCCACCATCGGCCGATTTTGTTCCAGACCAAAACGGTTAGCGATCACTGGATCATAAGCGCCGTGTGGGAGAATCGCATAACGGAATGGAATGACACCTCCTTGTTTCAAAGGGAAGTTAGTGAACCAATGATTGTTCAAAGCCCACGAGACAATCGTACGCGTGTCACCAAGTTCTTGGAGCCAGTTGGTTCCGACATCCATGATATTTGCGGTGATCGTGCCGAATTGAACCAAGCAGGGTTCGATACCCACCCAGGTCACGCCATTTGCCCCACCGGATACATCAATCCATCGCTGAAACGAAAACCAATTTTTGTTAGAGCCAGGTAGCTGATCGGTTTTGGGATTCATCACACCCCAGGGAATATCCATCCGTGTGGTCGCATCTGCGGGCAGATTGAAGGCAAATCCAAAATGAACTCCCTCTTTCACAGTGGTGGAAATCTTGTCCAGAGTATTATGCATTTCCACCTGCGGTTGACCTGCGTTGATGCGAATTTCCCGGGTCAGGCTGTTGCAACCCGCAGCAGAGGAAGTGACTAGCAGCGAACCAACGAGTGGCCCATTTTCCTTGATCGCGATTGAAACATTGGTCGCACCAGCGGCTGTTTCTGGAGCATTGCCGCCTAGCAGATAGCGGTAAGAATTGATTGCGTAAGGTGACTGGCTGTTCACAAATTCGTGACTGTTGTGAACCAAGCTAGAGATATCTCCGGTTTGAGTGTTGAGCTGCACTTTGACCAAACCATTATCTAACGAATTCGGAGTGAGAACGATTTCACCGCTGGTCACAGGTGATACGGCACGGGTTCCTAAGCCGGTTCCACCAAAGCCTGCGATCGCGTGGAATGCTGTGGCGGCGGGATCAGTCACGATGGTGTAAAGTCGAGAGCCGAGCGCTGGCACATTGCTGGCCATGAAAACCAGTTCACCAGAACTGAGGCGTTGCGATAGCACGGCATTTCCCTGATCGTCTAACACGCTAGTGCCTGAGGAGTTGGTGAGCGTAACCAAACCTGTGCGGTTCCAAGAAAGGGTATTGAGCACAGCATATTTAGTGCTGCTAGGGATAGTTATTGTTTGCACGGCTGCATCCATCAGCGACTGGCTTGAGCTAAGAGCATTGGCAAAATACGATGCCTTGGTTCCTTCGATGTCCTGTTGAATGGTGCTGGGTGGCTCGGTTGGATTGTGCCAGCCCCAAGTGTGTTCTGTGGCGAGCTGGACCCAGCGCCAAGCGGTGTAAAAGTCGCTGGTTGGAAAGGTATTCTGCCGCCGCAACATGCTCCAAAGGGTTTCCGCTTGGACCAGCTTCTCTTTGCCTATGCGAGCTAAGCCAACATCTTTTGCCGCACTGCCGAGTCCGTCGTTCCAATACTCAGTGAGGTCGCCACTGCGTTCGGGTATGATATTCTCGAATTTATTAATGAAGGCTCTATGAATCTCACTCGCGGTGCTCATGACTAACTTGGGATAAGCATAACTCTGATTCCACTGTTTCACATAATTGACCAAGCCCGAATCCTGCGGAGAATTATCCGACAACGACCACGGCACGGGCAGGATATCGTATGGGTAGGCAGGTGTTTCAAGTGAAGCTGTTTTGTTGAATAAGAATGTATCTAACCCCTGATTCAGGGGTGTGTCCGCGAATTGAATGCGATCACGGCCTGGCACCAGCGTGAAGGGCGACGGATTGACATTCATGGAGCCATGCTCTGTTGCTAGACTGTATGGGTAACATTGAAGATAGAAAACCTTGCTCACACCATCCGGAGCAACCCAGAAAAATGGCTGATATTGCCCTGCCGTGATGAAGTTGCCCACTCGTGCCGTTGCATTTGGCCAGACAAAGATGGCCTTCACTCCATTTTGTACCGCGGCTTGGACGGTGCCCCAACTGATGCCTGGAACATCCATCTGACACATCGTGTCCACTGGGTCACCTGTTAGCTTGCGCAGCTTGCGGGCATAATCGAACAGGCGCATCAGCTCTTCATCCGATGCCGCAGAGGTATTGCAGTTATCAAATGTGGCACTGAGTCCGATCTGTTTGCTGGTAATAGCGGCGACAAACGCTTGGTTAGTTGCTGTGTTGCCTTGGTTCTGGTTGATCCATTCTTCGACAGGCCAATTGACTTCGTTGTTCCAAACATTGCGCTCACCTGGGGCATTGCCAGCGGTGGCCGCACCAAGTTCCATACCCACATTCACACTATTGGCGTGCAGCTGCAATACATCGGCTTGGCGTGCGTTGTAACCGATGTCCACATGGGAATGAGGATAAACCATGATCGTCCATTGCCGCTTGGCTGGCACGGTCACCGTTTGAGCGAGTGAATTCGCGCCCTGCTGCACCGTGATCTGCACCGTTGCCTGACTGGTCACACCCGTTCCCACCGGGAGTTTCACTGTTAGCTGACTCGCGTTCTGCAAATTTGTAAACTGAGTGATTTCCCCGCCAGCAGTCACACTAACATTTCCGTTTAAAGGCGAGCTAGGAAAGTCCAGCGTCACCACGCGCCCCGCACCGCCTGCCTCGCGGTGGCCGTAATACGGCTGCACCGTAACGATCATTCCCGATGGAAACATCACAGCAGTGGAAGACACCAAGGTGCTGCCATTGTTCGGTGTGAGCGATTCCGCGTGGCTGTGCAAACCGAGACCTGAGAGCAAACAAAGTGTTAAGGCAAGTTGCACGCTTATTGGATGGTTATTACTTTTAGTGATCATAATTTAAAATGTGATAGATAATTTTTTCCTAAAGAAATCATACAGAAAGTCACGGTGCAGCAAGGCGAAAAAACTGCCCTGGAGGTTCCGGCGTGAACGCGTAAGAATTCGCGCCGCCTAGCGGTACATTTTGCCATTTGAGCAAATCCATTGAAGATTCTAAGCGGTAATGGCCTGCATCCGCTGGCCAAGTGAGCAGCAAATCACCGGGCAATGCAGCAGAACCTATCTGAAGTGTTGGAAGCGTGATAAAAACATTCAGCAGCGCGCTGGTGGAACTTCGGCCATGCCGATCCGTCACGACCACCCAATATTTTCCTGCGGCAGAGAAGGATGCACTAGGTTGGTAATAGGTGCTGCTGTTAGCACCTAGCAAAGGCACGCCATCTTTCCACCACTGGTAAGTCAACGGACCGAAGCCAGCAGCTGCTGCCTTGAGCGACAGAGCCCCATTTGCGTAAACATTCCCGACTATCAGTTGTTCTGCTAAAATGGGTGGCGAATTTGAAAAATTTCCAGCCAGCAACAACGGCTGGCTGCTATTTCCAGCAGCAAAAATCTTAAATACTTCGTCCTGATCCAAACCACGGTCCCAACAAGCCACTTCGTCGATTTTCCCCTGAAAGAGTGAATCCAGACTGGCGCCGTTTGCCATACGGGCACCAATCATTAAGGCGCCAGCAGGATTGAAAAGTGTGCCGTCATAGAAACCCTGCCCCACCTGAACGCCGTTGCGATAAATCGTGAACTGGTTACCACTGGCCACCATGACCACGTGTTGCCATGCTGCCACCGGCAATGGCAAAAATTCCTGCGCAGAGCTGAATGATTGAGTGGAGCGCGTCACGCTACCAAACAAACTTTCGGGCCCGACCGTGTCCACCAAAACCCAAGCTGAAAGGCTCATCTCACCGCTTGAAGACCACGCCCAGTTGGCTACCGAGACGTAATCACCGCCTGCATTCGCGCCGCGAAATCTCAATGCCCGACCGACTTTTCCCGCGACCCACTGCCCGCCATCCGCGTTCGAATTTTGGACTAGCCCACTCCTGCCATTGCCAGAGGAATCCGCAGCAGTGACACCGCTGGTTTCATCAAATTTCCAGTATCCCATCAGGCCACTTGTGATGGCTTTGACTCCCTCAAAGCGGACTTCGGCTAGCCCCACGTAATCATTTGCTAGACCATTCCAATTATCAATGATCTCGAATAAAATCCGTCGGGCAACCGTGGCGGGAAAGTTCACCGATTGGTGCGCCTCATTGGTAGTGCCACCTGCCACATTCAAAGAAAAAGTGCCCACCAAATGATTGATCGGCCCGGTCGCGGCAGAGGATGTGTAAATGCGGAAATTCTTCACCCCGCGGCCCAATAAATACAATTGATTCATCTGCCAAATATAAGCGGAGGTGACAGTGTATGAGGAGCCTAAATCAAAGCTTACCCAAGCGCTGCTAACAGCACTGCCGTTGCTATGCCACATGCCCACCGCTACTTCACTGTTGTGGTGAGTCCGGGAGAGAATGTCACCACTGCCGAGAAGTCCACTGCCATTGATGAGATTGTTTGGCTCCTGCTCCACGCCGTAAAAAGAACTCACTTGAACCGAACTCGGCGTGACGACCGCTGCGTCCAGCCCAAGGGCAAACAAACACCCAAACCCAAGCAAGGTTGAACGAAAACGGCACCACAAATTCCGTGCGCGATTGCTATCAAGCCGGACTTTCCAACACAGAGAAGTGGCCCGTCCGTAAACTGCCAAAAATTTCATCAGAGTCTGGATGACGATGCGATCTGTTGTGTGTCGTGCGTTCATATACCAAAATTTTTCTAATCAATCGCGCCAGTGTGTGCTCCTAGCTAATGCATTTTTTCATTCGGCTCATCCACCACAAACTGAAGCCGCTTGTATAGCACATAGGCGACACAAGCGGCTCAGAATCATTATTTTGATCAGACAATATTATTGATATGGCATGATCGAAATTTATCTCAGCGGCGGCGACGCAACAGACCCAGAAGGCCCAATCCGCCCAACAGCGCAGCACTCGGCTCGGGCACTGCCGCAGCCGTGAACATCACCTCGGAAAGCGTGGCTTACTGATTCGATGGGTTGTAAGCATTCGTCACCGTAAGTTTGATATATTGCATACCATCCTGTGCGGAGAGGTCAAAAGTCTGGGCAGAGTTTGAACCCGTGAGGGGATGAAGCGCTGATACTGATTGAGTCAGAGTGTAATTGCTAACAGAACCATAAGTGATGCCATCCGCAGAGAAACTCAGACCAAAGTCTTTAACTCCCCGGTCCAACGTTGATTGATCGGTATTCTGAATCCCGTTCCAGATGTAGATGCCGAGCAGGTTCGCCGCACCGCCGAGGTTGAAAATCACGGATGGGGTTACGTCACCATCTGCACCATGCCACATGTTCTCCGCACCTGGGTGTGAGGCATGTGTAGCGGCAATGTCGTAGGACGCCGATAATCCGGAATTGTTTGTCAGGTTAGCCGCTTCTTGAAGCCCCGAATACTGAGTGCTTGCAGTGGCCACTACATTATTCACTACTCCATTTCCATCAATGGTCAGAGCCGCCTGTAGCGATCCGGCATAGCCGAGAGCGAGAAGTGCGGTGATTGTGTGTGTTTTCATATTTTCTATTTTGTTCTATTATTTTTTGGTTCTGTTGTGCTGTTTTGTTTCTATCGGGATGGAACAAATCCGTGAAACTCTACCATAATGTCGTTAGAACGAACCATGCTGGAAGAATGTGACGGAGTGCTCGGAAAACATTCGGTCATGGGTCATTCTCAACCACCGCAAAAAAGCGCTTGGTGTTGCCGCCGCCATATACATTGGTCGTAGGACTGGTGAGCCCCGTTAGGCCGTCCCAGACTTCCCAGCTTGATATCGGAGTCGAGAGGTCAGAGGAACTCACTAAGCTATAAACTTTATTGGACTTACTCTCCCAACTAAAGTCGTAGTAACCCGGATTCGGATTATCCGCATTCGGTGTGATCGTGACGATAAAGGGAGGCGCAGGCTCTGGAGCCGCCGTTCCAGTGAACATCACTTCAGAAAGAACCGCATATTCATTCGAGTCGTAGAATGTGCTGATCACTTCCAGTTTAACGTATCGCTTACCACTTTGAGCGGAGAGATCAAAAAACTGAGCACTGTTTGAACCCGTGAGGGGTTTAATCAGTGATACTGATTGAGTCAGAGTATAATTGCTAACAGCACCATAAGTGATGCCATCCGCAGAGAAACTCAGACGAAAGTCTCTGACTCCACGATCTAGCGTGGATTGATCGTCGTTTTGAATCCCGTTCCAAATGTAGATGCCGAGCAGGTTCGCTGCACCACGGAGATCAAAGACGACAGAGGAAGTAATGTCACCATCTGCGCCATGCCACATGTTCTCCGCACTTGGGTGTGAGGCATGTGTCGCGGCAATGTCGTAGGCTGTTGATATACCGGAATTGTTTGTCAGGTTGGCAGCAAGGTGCAGGGAGTCATACTCACTACTGGCAGTGGCCACCACGTTGTTGATGACGCCATTTCCATCAATGGTGAGTTGCGCCTGAAGGAATCCGGCACAGCCGAGAGCGAGAAGCGCGATGATTTTGTGTGTTTTCATAATTTTTGATAGGTCTTGTTTTGGGTTAAACTTGGGAATTTTGCATGGGTCAGCAGCACGAACGAAACGGCCGCGACGCATCTCTGAGACAAAAGAAATACCCGAAAATTCTAAGTTAGGAACAACTTAAGGTTGTCGAATTTCACAAGGTAGTGGTATTTTTTCCCGAATTCCCGCTTTTCCCATCATTCGAGCCGGAAACTTCTTGGCGCGAAGGCGGGAAGTTCAATTTTCAATTCATTCAAGCGGATGGGAACTGGCTTGCCTGGATTTTCTCCGCGCAGATCGACAGGAGTGGCGGAAAGGTAACTGCCCGGAAGGGTAATGGTTAGTTCCGCCGATTCTCCGGTTTGATCCCAAACTCGGAGGATGGTGCCCTTGCCATCCGGGTTTTCGCCAAAGGCGGTGACGAGCACGCCCGGGCGCGAAACGGTGATGCCAGATTGTTGGTCTGGCAGGGTGCCCTTGCCTGCGGTCATAGTGGCTAACAGCGGGACTCGGGCTTCCCAAGATTGCACCGCAAGGTCAGTGGCAGTGTTAGTATTCTTGGCAACGGGCCAGATGCGCACACGCTCGCTCCACGAACCTTCCTGCCACAGCGGAAAGTTGGTGTTCCACATGTTATTGTAGAGATTGACGAACACGGTGGGCCTCTTTGGGATAAAGTCTAAGGTCCACCACCAGAGTCCGGGTTTGTCTAACGACACAAGTGGTGAGTCGATGGGGCAGAGCGCCACTCCAGATGTATCGCTATCTGTGATCGCAACGCCACTGGCAACGGCCATGAGATGACGGTTAGAGCCGGGGATAATGTCCTCCGCGGGATTGATCGGAGCGCCAAGACGTCCCACGGTGAAACGAGGTTCGTTCACGGCAAAAGGGAAACACAGCCAGCCGCCTTCGGCATGTTTGTTTGCAGTTTTTTCCGAAATTTGCCATTCGACCTCCATCCAGGCAGCGTGTTTTGGAAAGGTGAAATTCAGTTGTAGGCCGACAGCGAGACCTTTAGGATCAGCTGAGGTTAGAGTCACGTGGTCCGCGATGGTTGATTTTTGAATGCGGATTTTCCAATTGCCGGGTGTGGTGGTGAGATAAGGAATCTGATCTGCGCCGGGCATGCCGGGTTTTCCGAAGTCTCTGAGAGCCCAGCCTTCTTGCATGAGTGCGTATTTTTTGATGAAACGATCATTCACTTCGTGAGTGCTAAAGCGTTCATGGAGAAACTGGCCAAGCGCGTAAGGACTGGATTTGTCGGCGAGTTCCCGACCGGTGGATTTTTCGATTAGCGAGCTGATGCCTCCACGTTCGAGATCAAATGTGGCCTTAAAGAATGGAGTTTCAAGTTTGGTGCTATCAGATTGATTGGATTTAACCACTCGATCCTCAATCGTTAGATAGCCACTTGCAGGCACATCTTTAGCGAAGTGCTGTTTGCCGTCTATGCTAACAATGGCCGAACGTTTCCATGGCAGCGGGTTGTAAACCAGCACAGAGCCGGGTTTCGTCTTGACGTTCTTAGCGAGCATAGCAATGCGAGTATCCAGCTCCGCATTCACGATCTTCTCGGCGGTGAGCGCGTAATCTCGATGATCTTGATAAGACTGCATCCACTTGCGTTTGGAACCGAGCGGGATTTTGGTGTAATCGCCATCAGCAGGAATGGCTTCCTTTTCCATTTCTGCTAGCCACTTTTTCCAATCGTCGCCGTATTCACTGCGGGGTCCGAATTCGGCGTTCATTCCCCAGGTGTGTTCGCCGTAGAGAAGGCTCTGTTCGTAGGCTTTTGCAAGCCGAGCTGCGAGTGGGGGCGGCACAAGTTTCCAAAGTCTGAGTTGAGTGTCCAAGGCATCAAGCGCTGGCTCTAACGGTTGCGTGTTGCGGGCAGACCGCGTAGCCGCTGGATTTGCTAGAAGTCCGTGTATCCAAGTGTCCGGCATGTCACCACGGACGATCGGGAGATCTGGATTTTCGGATAAAACCGCTTTTGTGAAATCATCCAACGTGCCGAAGTGGATATTCACCCCGGGCATGGTTGACTCGAATTGTTTGCGCATATTCTCGACTTCTTCCGGGCCCGGCGGGCCGTGGTTGTCGCCAGCCATGATCATGGCGAGAAAGTTCTTCGTGGGCCAGTCTGTCGGTGGTGTCAGACCGCTGCCGTAATTATGTGTGTATCCGCATAGCACGCGTGAGCCGTCAGCACCTTGCCACCAAAAAAGATGTGGCAATCGCGGATACTGGCTTGCTGGATTGCAACCGATGTGAAGAAATTTCACGCCTGCATGTGCTAACAAGGTTGGCATCACCCAACTGTGTGATGGGACATCAGTCATTTTTGCAGCAATCGGCAGGGGCAGTCCATAATCCCTTGAAATTCGGTTAGAGTAGCTGAAACTGCGCACCAGATTTTCCAGATCGAGCGACTCAGTATGAGTGGTGGATGACAGGGCGTGGACCGCAATCGCGCCTTCACGGATGGCTTGTTCGATCCGGATCTTGCGTTTCGGGTCTTGTTTGGGGCCTAGAATTTGCTCTGCGAGAGGCCAACCTGGAACAGTCCAGATGAAGCGCTTGTTTTCAGCAAGCAGCCGGTTTTGGTCCATGATTGCGAGTGACTTCTCCATCATCTCGACACGATAGCGTTCGAAAACATTTTCTGCCTGATCAGTGAAACCCAGATCGAAGTGACTTTTGATAACCACCCAGACATCGGTCACCTTGCCGGGTTTGGCACTCGCGGGAGAAGCTGACATTGCCAACGAGAGAAGTGCGATGGAGATTATCTGATAGTTTTTCATAATAAGGAATTTGAGTTCAATGGTGTAACGACCTCCAAACCGTAATCCACCCAGTCCGGGCGCGGGGTGATGCAGGGGACGGAAGATTTTTTCGCGGTCTTTCAACATTGGGAGAAACGAGACAACAACGTATCTACGCGAAAATCTGGAGATGACGAGAGATTTCAGTTGTTGAATTTCCTAAACAGCTGGTATTTTTTCCCGGGATGCCAAATTTTCCATCCGTCAACTATCCACTGGACACTATTCCGCGCGTGGTGCAGTGCGGGATGTGCGTGCATGGAGCGCGTGCGCAAGAGACATTCCGTCAGCATGGGCTTTGGAGCTTTCACTTCTATCATTATGAGGGCGAGCTACAGTTTGGTGGCAAGCGCTTCAAGTTTTCACCGGGATGGGCAAGTCTCTTGCCGCCCGACGAAGAGGTCACTTGGAAGTTCCCTCAACATGCCCCACACTATTATGCGCACTTTCGAGTTGCGATGAAGACCCGCTCAATGATCCGACTGCCGATGCTCAAGCCGTTAGGAAACTGCCGCGAACGCTTCGGCACAGACATCGAAGAAATGACGCGTTTTTTCCCGGGGCCGGGCAGCCGCGCGCATGTGCGACTCTGGGATTTACTGCACCGCTATGCCGCACCCGCTGAACCGGAACCGAATTCAGAAAATCTCCACCCGGCTCTCCAGATCGCGCTGAGTTTTATCCGCAACAATCCGTCCGGGCGCATCCGAGTCAGTGATATCGCCAACCAAATGGGTTATTCACACAATCAACTCACCCTGCTGTTCCAACAGCACTACGGCCACGGTCCGCGCGAGTTCATCCAGCGCGAACGCATCGCCCGCGCCTGTGATCTGCTAGAGAACTCCCGCCTGCCGGTGAAATCTATCGCCATCGAATGTGGCTTCCCGAACCTGCAACATTTCAACAAGGTGATTCGCGCCGCAACTGGCCAATCCCCGAGCGCACGGCGTGAATCACGGCAACCGCACGAATGATCTGAAATAGCAAGATGGCCTGAGTATTCTCCGAGCAGCAGCGGCGAAAATTCAATTTTTGGGATGGCCGATTGCTCGCTCGTTGCAAAAAATTGATTTTGTGCTTGAACGAGCGTGCGCGTTTTAATCTGATTCGCTCATGTTCGCTCACGAGCGCCATCGGGAAATCCTAAATCTTCTGCGCAAACAACGCCGGATGGATGTGCAGTCCCTCACCCAAGAGCTTGGCATTTCCCCGGCCACGCTGCGGCGTGATCTCAGTCACCTTGACCGGACCGACCAAGTATTACGAGTGCATGGCGGCGTAATGATTCCTGATAGAAAACCGGGCGAGGCTTCGTTGCGCCAAAAAGCTGCCAGCGCGACCAAAGCGAAACGTCGTATCGCCGAACGAGTGACCGCAGAAATTCCCAACGGCGCGACGGTTTTCATCGATGGCGGCACCACTTGTCTTGAGGCCGGATTATTGCTCCGGCAACGCGCCGATTTAACGATTATTACCAACTCACTGCCGTTAATCGCCAGCTATGAGCGTTTCGAAGCCAAGCTCATCGTGTTAGGCGGCGAGCATCGTGTGGTGAGCGGCGCGCTGGTCGGAGCGCTCGCGATCGACGCCCTCTTTCAATTGCGCGCCGACATTGCATTGATCGGCGCTTCCGGCCTGCATGCGACCGATGGTGCCTGCACTACAGAGTTGCTAGAAACCGCAATTAAACGCGAGTGGATCCACCGCGCAAAACAAGCGTTCCTGTTAGCAGATGCCAGCAAATGGCAACAGAACGCTTCCATTCGCTTTGCCGACTGGAACGAGTTCGCTGGTTTTTTCACCGACAAAGCCCCTCCTGTTCCATTTAAAAACAAACGACTCAAAATCACTATCTTATGAAAAGACTCGATCAAAAGCTGAACAACCTGCTCAAGGGCTCCACTTCACCCAAGGACTTCATCATCGCCGATGCCAAAGACGCCGACATGGCCTTCGGCATCACCGCACCCGGACCACAAACCGGCTCATGCCGCCACGGCTACAACGAGTCCGAAGGTTGCTGGAAAACCCTCGCCCAATATCGCGAACAAATCCGCGCGGTGATCGCTCAGGACATCGTGGATATCATGCTGTTATCCGCATCCAATGTAGAAAAGCTCGGCATCGACGAAGGTTTGTTCAAAAATTCTGCGATCACTCCGGCGGCACGGGCAAACGACACCTCGGACGTCTGGGCAGTGCGCGGTGGAAAATATCCCACTGAACATCCATCGCGCTCATTCCGCTCGGCCACGCTCGACCATATCAAATACGGGCGTTTCACTGACAATCACAGCATGCCCTTCACTGGCGCTGACCTCGGTTTGTATTCGATCACTTTCACTAACCACATCGACTGGGACTACAAGGCGCTCACCGACTATCAGGATTTCCGCATCGAGGCCGAGCGCAAAAGTTTCCGCCATTTCCTTGAGGTCTTTAATCCGAACGTCAATCCCGGCATTCCCGACAAAAAAGTCGCCGGCTTCTTGAATGACCACATCATCCGCACACTTGCCGGTGTGACTCGCGCGGGCAGGCCGGTGTTTTTAAAAATCCCCTACAACGGGCCAGGTCCGCTCGAAGAGTTAGTCGCCTATGACTCGAATCTTGTTGTCGGCATTCTTGGTGGCAGTTCCGGCACCACACTTGATGCATTCCAATTGATCTACGACGCACAAAAACACGGCGCACGCGTCGCGCTTTTCGGTCGCAAGATCAATCTATCTGAAAGCCCGCTCGCGTTCATCGAATTCCTACGCCGCGTGGTGGATGGGCAAATTTCCCCGACTGATGCAGTCAAAGCCTATCATGATGTGCTACAAAAAACTGGCATCAAGCCGCAGCGCCATCTCCAACAAGACATGCAGCTCACCACTAACAAGATGAGCTATCGATAAAAAAACACCAATTCCATCATGAAACGCAGCGCCATCAATCAGATCCACCAGGAAGCCCACGAGTGTTTTGTCAGACACGGCTGGACCCTGCCGCCAAAACCCCGCTGGGACATCACCGACTTCGGCCTCGGCGAGTTCGAGCGTTACGGGCTGGTCTTGATCAACCTAGCAGAAGAGCCGGAATATTGTGAGAAACTCATGTATGCCCGCCCGGGACAAACCACCCCACTGCACACGCACGCAAAAAAGAAAGAGGACATCATTTGCCGCCACGGCGTGCTCTCGTTAGAACTTTGGGACGGGCAACCCGACACCGCCCGACGTGGAGCCGAGTTTGAAGTGCAAGTCAACGGCGAGCCGCGATCATGGCAAAGCGGTGAAGTCATGAACCTACAAGCTGGCGAGCGCATCACCCTAACACCCGGAATCTATCATGCCTTCTGGCCAGAGGGCCCTGATTGCATCATCGGCGAGGTTTCCACCGCCAATGACGACACCAACGATAACTTTTTCGTCAACCCTGACATCGGCCGCTATCCCAATGTGGATGAGGACGAACCCGCAACCGTAAAACTTCTCAGCGATCCAACATGAAACCAAATACTTTCCTAACTGAAATCTCCCACCGCATCGCAGCCATTGACCCTCAAAGCTGCCGCATCGTCACTGGCTTCGATGGCTTTGTGGACGAAATGATCAGCGTCGTCGGCGAGCGTCGCACGCTGAATGACTACACGCCGGTGCCGGACATCGCCACCTTTGGCGCGCTGATTTCCGCAGCCGCCGGACACAGCAGCTTGCGGGAAATCGTCGTCAACGACGTCCATCCCGGTGGCTGCGCAGTAAACCTAGCAGATGGTCTAGCGAGCCTCGGAGTCACGGTGGATTGCTTCGCGACACTCGGTGAGCCGATGCACTCGGCATTTAGTGAAATCGCAGCGAAATGTCATGGTTTTCACTCCTGGGGCCGCGAGCCAGGACGCACGCTGGCTTATGAGTTTAACGACGGCAAGCTCATGTTTAGCTCGGTGAAACAACTCGGTGAATTCACCGCAGATTCGGTGCGCGGCCACCTAGCAGATGGCAGCTTTGCCACTGCGTGTGCCGCTGCACATGTCATCGCACTCACCAACTGGACGCTCTATCCACACATGACAGAAGTGTGGCGCATGTTGCAAAACGAAGTGTTCTCCACCCTCACCCACCGGCCGGATATTTTCATCGATCTAGTGGACCCGTCGAGTCGTTCAGCCGACGACATCCGGGCGGTGGCCGCGATCCTCCGCGATTTTGAACCTGCTGGACCCGTGACACTCGGACTCAACGGCAACGAGGCAAACATCCTCTGCCGCCTGCATGACTTGCCTTTCCCCACAGCTGAGGCATCCACCGAGGATGTCTTGCAACAAGCATTTGCCCTGCGCGATCTGCTAGGCATCAGTCGCGTTGTGGTTCACCGTCTTGAGTTCGCAGTGAGCGCATCGAGCGAGGGAGGCTTCACTCAGCAAGGACCGTATTGCGCCAACCCCAAAAAGAGCACGGGCGCAGGCGATCGTTTCAATGCCGGCTTCTGTCTTGGGCTGGCCCAACATTTTGAGGCCGAGCAAGCACTGGCGCTCGCCGGTGCGGTTTCTGGCTTCTTCGTGCGCAATGCCCGCAGCGCAAACCAGCAGGAATTGAGCGAATTTCTGGACCAATGGGCAGATGGTTCACTTGATGCCACTGACTGAAATGACCACACTTCCCTTCGGCCAACTCGCCTCGCGCATCTCTGGTGAATTGCACACCGGCACGACGCTCCGGCGCCTCTATGCCACTGATGCCTCAGAATATCAGGAAATGCCCGCCGGAGTGGTTTTCCCAAAATCCGATGACGATCTGCGCGAGGTGATCCGCTTCGCAAACCGCAACCAACTCGGACTAATTCCCCGCGCTGCTGGCACCTCGCTCGCCGGCCAATGCGTCGGCAACGGACTGGTGGTCGATGTCTCAAAACATTTCACCCAAATTCTATCAGTGGACCGCGCCACCCGCCGCGTCCGCGTGCAACCCGGTGTCGTTAGAAACGAACTCAATCACGCCATCGCCGCCGATGGATTATTTTTCGGTCCAGAAACCTCGACTGCGAACCGCGCGATGATCGGCGGCATGGTGGGAAATAATTCTTGCGGCTCTAACTCGATTGTTTACGGCAGTGCTCGTGAGCACCTCGTCTCCGTGCGCGGGTTTCTTAGCGATGGCTCAGAGGCCACTTTTGGCCCCCTCACTCGCGATGAATTCATGGCGAAATGCAGTGCTCCCGACTGCTTGGAAACCCGAATCTATCAACAACTCAGGAATCTCCTAACCGACCCGGAAAATCGCCGGCAAATCACCGAGAATTTCCCGCTCACCTCCATCCCGCGCCGCAATACCGGCTATGCGTTAGACTTGTTGATGGACGCAGATATTTTTGATCCCTCTTCGGATCAACCCTTCAACCTCTGCAAGCTCATTGCCGGCTCGGAAGGCACATTGTTTTTCGCCACCGAGATCGAACTCGATTGCTCGCCACTGCCACCACCCCACGCCGCGCTGGTGTGTGGGCACTTCACTTCGATCAACGAGTCACTTCACGCAAACTTGTTAGCTTTGCCTCACGGGCCAAGCGCCTGCGAGCTGATCGACCGCCACATTCTCGACTGCACCCACTCGAACATCGCGCAGATGCGCAACCGCTCGTTCGTGGTCGGCGATCCGGGCGCACTGTTAGTGGTGGAAATCCGTAGAGACACGCGCGCTGAGGCTGAGGCAGCTGTTAGCACGATCATTGCAGATTGGAATAGCGCCGGATTTGGTTATGCCATGCCGGTGCTGTGGGGTGATGAATGCAACAAAGTCTGGGAACTCCGGCGCGCCGGTCAGGGATTGATGAGCAATGTCGTGGGCGATGCAAAACCGCGGGAAGTGGTCGAGGACACCGCCGTGGACGTGCGCGATCTGCCAGCCTATATCGCGGAGTTTGATGAATTACTACGGACGAAGTATGGCATTGGCTGCGTCTATTATGCCCACGCCGGTTCGGGAGAACTCCACACCCGCCCGTTGTTCGATCTGAAAACCCCTGAGGGCTTAAAAATGTTCCGCAGCGTGGCCACCGACATTGCGATGTTAGTGAAAAAATACCGTGGCTCACTCAGCGGCGAACACGGAGATGGACGCCTGCGCGGCGAGTTTATCCCGCTAATGGTGGGTGCGCATTGTTATCAACTGATGCGCGAGGTGAAGGCTTTGTTTGATCCTAACGGGATTTTCAACCCCGGAAAAATTGTCGATACCCCGCCGATGGATAGCTCGCTGCGCCACGAGGCCGGGCACACCACGCCGGAATACAAAACGATTTTTGATTTCACCGATACCGCTGGCGTCTTGCGTGCGGCGGAAAAATGCAATGGCTCCGGCGACTGCCGTAAAGGCCCCACGGCGGGCGGCACGATGTGCCCGAGCTACATGGCCACCCGCGAGGAAAAACACACCACCCGTGCCCGCGCTAACATCCTGCGCCACATTCTAACGAACCCAGCCGACGCCACGCGCCCATTTGATAGCGATGAGATCAAGGAAGTGATGGATCTCTGTCTATCATGCAAGGCATGTAAATCCGAATGTCCGTCCAGTGTGGACATCGCCAAACTCAAGGCCGAGTTTCTCCAACATTATTACGACTCTCGCGGCGTGCCATTGCGCTCGTGGATTGTCTCACGCTTCGCGGATAGCGCACGTCTCGCATCGCTCGCACCGTGGCTTTACAATGCCGTGCTGCAAACCCCCGCGTTGCGCCGCATCGCTAACAAATTGTTAGGCTTTCACCCAGATCGCACGATGCCGCGCCTCAACCGCACGCCGCTTCACAAGTGGTTTGCAAATCGACAACCCCTCGCCCCGCTGCGCAAGAAAAATGGCCGCGTCCATTTGTTTTGCGACGAGTTCACCAACTTCAACGATCTCGACGCCGGCATCGCCACGGTCGAACTGCTTGAGTTGTTAGGTTATGAGGTGACGCTGCCATCGCACGTCGAGAGCGGTCGGGCTTCACTCTCGAAAGGTCTGGTCCGCCGAGCCAAAGGGTTTGCAGAAGAAAACGTCCGTCGGCTCGCGCCAGTGGTGAGTGCAGACGAGCCCTTGATCGGCATCGAGCCCTCGGCCATACTCGGCTTCCGCGACGAATATCCAGCGCTGGTAGATCCATCTCTGCGCGAGGCCGCACGGGCACTCGCCCCGCATTGCCTGATTCTCGATGAATTTATCGCCGCCGAAATCGGAGCGGGCCGCATCGACCCCACGCTATTCACCCACGAAGCGCGCACGATTCATCTGCACGGACATTGCCACCAGAAATCCCTCGCATCACTGGAGCCTTCGGTGCAAATGCTTTCACTGCCAGCAAACTATCAGGTAACGGTGATCCCGTCCGGCTGCTGCGGTATGGCAGGCTCGTTTGGCTACGAGAAGGAGCATTACGAAGTCTCAATGAACGTCGGCGAGCTCGTGTTATTTCCCGCAGTCCGAGGACTAAGCGGCAGCGAAATCATCGCCGCCTCAGGCACCAGTTGCCGCCACCAGATCCACGATGGCACCGCCCACCACGCGCTGCATCCTGCACAAATCCTTCGGCAGGCCCTGGTTGTTTCTCGGTAGCAGCACGGTGGAACTGGCCATGCAAAATCATTACCAAGCACAGCAGCAAGGCTTGGACTTCGAGTGCATTTCCAACGGTGTCCAATATTGGTGTCATGAGCGTTAAAACGTAGTTCAGGACTTCAGTCCGTCTTGCACGGCACGTTTCACCGCTCTTTTGATTTTGTTTTCATGCATCCGTGCCGCAGCACTGGTTAAAACGGGTTGCGAAACTCGGCGGAATGGGTGAAGAATGCGCCATGGAGATACCGCGTCGTTATCCGCTGATTTTCAACCCTCGGGCACGCAGCCAAAAGGGCGGGAAGATGATGAAGTTCCTGATGGAACACGGCGGTCGTTTCGCCATGCATACGACCAACCACGCGGGTGAAGCGCGCGAGTTGGCGACGCGATTTGCCGAGCAAGGCGAGCCGGTAGTCATCGCTGCTGGCGGCGATGGCACGCTCAATGAAGTGGTCAGCGGACTGGCCGGATCTTCCACGATGTTGGGGATTTTACCGGCGGGAACGATGAATGTTTTTGCTCGCGAATTGGGCATTCCTTTTGATTCGTTAGATAGCGCGTTCGAAGTCATCAAGCGCGGCTGCATCCGCGAGGTGGATGTTTTTCGTGCTAATGGATTCCCTTTTGTGCAGATGGCGGGCGTCGGCTTTGATGCGAAGGTGATCGAAGAAACGACTTGGGAATCGAAGAAATTCCTTGGTCCGTTAGCATATTTGTTAGCTGCGGTAAAGGTTCTGGGCGAGAGGCCGGAGAAGATGGAGATCACGCTGCATGACGGACGCACAGAAGAAGGCGTGGCGGTGTTGGCTGGCAATGGCTCGCTTTACGGTGGGCCGTTCCGGTTTTTCCGAAATGCGGACAATCACGATTCGAAAATCGACGTGATCATTTACAAGGAGGCTGGTTATCGGTTAGTGCTCGATTCGCTGCGTGGCATCGCTGCCGGTGGGGTGGATTTGAGTGCGACGACCAGTTATTATCAAACGCAGTCATTCACCGTAAAAGCCAACTACGAGATGCCGGTGGAAGTGGATGGCGAATGGATCGGGCGTTTTTCTGAGGTGAAATTTCTTGAATCTGCGAGCTGTTTGAAAGTCATCGCGCCGGTGCATGATGGCACGCCAGCAGGCAACATCGCGGATGCTTTCAAATCCCTGTTGCAATGGCCGCGCCGCGCACCAATCCCACAACTCGAAGCCACACGCACCCGGTGAAACCTGCGGTCAAGAAGCGCTTTCAGGTCATTTTCAAAGCATTCCGACGCACGATTTTCTGGCTCGGCCTGCTCGGATTTTCGATCATCGCCTACGCGAATATCACTGCCGTCTGGGCCTCGCGTGGGAAAATATTTTCCGATGTCTCGAAGCTGCCGCCGACCAAGGTGGGTCTGGTTTTTGGCACCACAGATCGCGTGAACGGCCGGGAAAATCTATATTTCCGCTATCGCATTGAGGCCGCAACCGCCGTCTGGAAAGCGGGCAAAATCGAGACTCTCATCGTCTCTGGCGACAACCGTGAGCGCTACTACAATGAGCCGGAAAAAATGCGTCGGGCACTGATCGAGCATGGCATTCCTGCGGACCGAATTGTTAGTGATTATGCTGGTCTGCGAACCTTGGACTCAGTGGTGCGTGCCAAGGAGATTTTCGGTACGGAATCGATTCTTTTTATCAGCCAGCGTTTCCAAAACGAACGCGCCATCTACCTCGCCAAAGCCAATGGCATCAAGGCCTGCGGCTACAACGCACAAGACGTCGATACTCACAACGGAATCAAAACCAAGCTCCGCGAGGTCGGCGCACGAGTGAAAATGTGGCTGGATGTGAATTTCCTCAACACCCGCCCAAAGCATCTCGGCGAAAAAGTAGAAATGCCGGAGTGAGTGGATGGCAGACGCCAATTTGTGGGTTGCGGAAGCTGGTGGATGCTGCCAATCTCCCGCCATGAAAAATCGACTGACTTGGATTTTGGGAAGCATCGCAGTGTGTGCGCTTCAGCTGAATGCGGCGGAACCCGTGGCAAATGGCCCGGTGATTCCAGCAGACTTGGTGGATGACGCGCATGTGCGTGAGGAGCTGGCGATCAACGAATACACCGCTCCCTCAATCTCCAAGTTGTTCGATACGCTCACATTCTTGATGCCGCTGCCAGTGCTGGAAACTGAGCGCAAAATGCCTGAGCGTATGCCAATCGATCGCGCGGATCTCGCTATCGAACTCGGGTTTCTCATCGCCGATGGCTTTCTGGTGGTGCAGGCCGAGCAGTTAGAAAAAGTCGAAAATCTCGCCAAGGAACTCACGCGTTATGGCAAGGCTCTGGGCGCGGGTGATCGCGTGAACCGCCACTCTGCGGGACTGCTAGAAAGCGCGAAGGAAAAGAAAATCGAGCAATTGAAAAAAGAACTCGCCTCGACTCAGCGTGATGTCGAAGCCGAGTTGGTGGTTTTGCGAGACTCGGATTTGGCTCATTTAATTTCTCTGGGCGGCTGGATTCGTGCGCTGGAAGTTTCCACCGTGGCGGTGGACAAACAATTTTCCCCCGAGCGGGCGCGCAAGGTCATGCGCGAGGACATCGCGGATTATTACACTGAGTCTGTGGCAGGCTTGGAGCCGCGCATTTCTGAACGTCCGAACTATCTGAAAATGCGTGATTTGTTAGCTGGAATGCGCGCTGAGATGACGCTCAAAGATGGCGAGGAGCCAACTCAGGAAACGATGACAGATATCCGCAAGAAGGCAGCAGAACTCGTAGCACTTGCTTTGCAGCGAAAACCCTAATCCTTCTGAGTAACTTGGAACTCAGTGTGCGACCTCAGATGTGCCAATAAGTCGAGCAAATTGGATTCCCTTGTCGGCGACTGAGCAAAAGTGGAATTAATTGTCTGAGCAAAAGTGGACAGGTTT
>ENA-OFCF01000110-OFCF01000110.1-metagenomes-genome-assembly--contig:-NODE-110-length-40531-cov-9.137267_pt1 | contig 40531 bp, 36 predicted proteins | sample MGYA00153387_OFCF01 | MGnify analysis MGYA00153387 | reverse complement strand
AAGTATTCCACTTTTGCTCAGTTTAATTCCCTCCACTTTTGCTCAGCCCGCTACAGCAGAAAAATTTTTAGATGGCTGAAAAAACAGACTTCTTAAAAACCCTTGAGATTTCCGAGGTTTTTTTGCATAAAAATAAGTTTTTATAAAAAAGACGACACTGGCATCTTGAAATTGTTCAAAAAAAAGATTGCCAAACGTACAAGATTTTCTTTTTTATCAGAAAGATTAGCGAAGCGTATATTTAATTTTCCTTGATTACTTCGCCGAATTTTCTAGAAATCGCAACGAAATCCAAATCTAAACCGATGACCATACAAGTCCCATCCATTCATTTAGACTCCGGTCTGGAGATTGGCTACGGTCGCCCGATCGCCAGATTTGGGCAGTCAGTCATGCTTTCTTCAGGCACCCATTTTCTCTTGGCCCGCAATGGGCGTGGTAAAACCACCTTGTTGCGGACTTTGGCACGAACGCTGAAACCGGTCGCCGGAAACTTCCGTTTGCAAGGTTTCACTCAGTACCTTCCTGAGGATCTACGGTTCGATCCTGAAATCACGCCAGCGATGATTTTCCGCACTTTGCTGCCGAAGGATCGGTTCAAACCCGCGCTCGATTTGGCGCAGCGCATCGAGCTGGATGCCAAAAAATCTTACGGTCGCCTCTCGACTGGAAATCGCCGCAAGACCAATCTCATCGCTGCGGAATTTTCGGTCAAACCAGATGGCGGCAATATCCTGCTGCTCGACGAGCCATTCAGCGGACTGGATGCCTTTGCCCGCCAGGCGTTTGAGGAAATTTGGAAAGAATCATCGACCAATGTTCTGCGTCTGGTGAGTTGTCATCCGGACTATGACGGCATGGAAATGCCGAGTGCATTGATGATAGAGGGCCAAACCGCGCGCCACCTCGACGGCAACGGCCAGACCTGGAGCCAATTGAAAAACCTTTTGAACTGAGCCATGAGATTGTTCCGCCTCACACTTGCCACGATATTCCAGCGTAAAGCTTGGGCGATCTGTGCGTTTGCCGTGATCGCCATGCCGTTTGTGTTGCCCGAGATTTCTAGCGCAACCGAAAAACCGATTCTCGTGCAGCCCGCTAGAATTCTTGCCGCTTGGAACACACTTTGGATCTGCGCTCTGATTTGGGGATTGTTCACCGCCGCCCGCGAAGGGGAAAGCAACGCCAAGTCTGGCATTGGCGAGTATTTCCTAACCACCGGAGTATCGGCGACTCGTCAGTTGTTTCAAATCTGGCTTGCGGTGTTTTGCTTTGTCGCGCCTCTCACATTGATCGCCGCGCTGATTTGCCAGTTCGCAGCTGCACCAGCGGACGCTGCGGAACGCTCGATGTGGTGGCTGCTGAATGCGCAATATGTTGCTTTGTTCCTGCTAGTGGTGGCTCCGTTGTTAGCCTTGTCGATTGCACTTGCATCGCGCTTTGGCGGCATCACGGGTTTCACCGTCACTTTATTTATCACGATCTACGGTCTCTACGGCGTCGGTTATTTGGATAACATGCTCAAACTTGAGGAAAACCCGATCTTGCAGAGCATTTGGTTATTCTCACCGCAATACCGTTTCGCCGATCTCACCCAGCGGCTTTATTTCAAGAGTGGCGCACTTCCAACAGCGGCATTCTGGACCATGATTCTCTATTTCGCGGGTATTCTAGCCGTTTACGTCGGGGTTTCTCGCCTCTGTTTCCGCACTAAAATTTCTGCCTGAGCAAAACCATGTCACGCATTCCATCCATCGCAGTTAGCTTCGGCCTCATCGGCTCGGGCGTAGCCGCGTGGGCGTTTGCTGGACGCACGCTGATCGCCAATCCCGATCTCAATGCGCCGTTGAATCCGCTAGGAATTAACGGCAGCCCATACGGCGAGGTTTTTGCGATGGCCATGCAGTCACCGATTGACACATATCTCCACGCTGGAATGGGTGAGCAACACAGTCATCCAGACGGCGAAGAATGTAAGAGCTGTGCTGAGCATGAACCGGTAAAACATGAACACACAGAGCAATGCAGCCATGATGATCATTCTGCCGAAACTGCGGCTCCGGTGAAAAAGATAACTCCGGCTTTGAATGTGCGCTTGCGTGATTGGATCAGCTCGATGGCCAAAGCCTCAGAAGCTCGCACCAATCCGAAAGCAGCGAGTGATGCTCTCAAACGCCACATTCGCCGTCAGGCCGAGGACAAACTTCGTTTCGCCTATCAGCTCGATCCTGCCCATTACGCAAACTACAACACACTGCACTTTTTCCTCACCGAGCCGCAAATTGGCACTCGTCCAGAATTGACACCGTCCGCCGCGAAACTCGCCGAGGACACGATCCAATATTGCCTCAAACAGGAAGGCGACCCGCGACCAACACTCACCGCCGCCGCTGCCGCTAGCAACATCTTGCACCTGATGTTTCAAGATCGACATAACAAGATTCCGAAATACAATGTCGCACAGATGCGCCAATGTCTGAATCTACTCGATCACTGCTTGGCCCGCCACGCGATGATTTCCAAGCAGTGGGACGAATCTAAAAACTGGGAGCTGCTATCACCGATGCGCATCACCGAATGCCAAGAGCGCCTCCGATTCATCGGTAAGATTCGTGATGCTGCGGAAAAAACCATCCAGCGTTTCGAACAGGAAGCCTTGAATCAACAAGCTGCTAACTGAAATTTTAAATTCATGTCTGTTTCATCCACCATTCTCGAACCCCCACCACTTCCGGGTATTGTTCCGGCAGCGGGGCCTTCGCGATTCGGGCCGGGCATGAGAGGGCGTGATTTGTTAGGAATCATTTTCCGGGTTTGCCGCGAGCTCCGCGTCTCGGATATTCAGATGCGCGCTGCTCGTCCGGTTTACATCCATACCAACAAGGGCATGGAAAAACTCGATTTTCTCGGGATTCTATCGGCCGATAACATGGATGAGATTCTCAAGGAACTCATCACGAACCGTGAAAGCGGCAGCCACGGGTTCGGTCAGGAAAACTCGCTCGACCAACGCGTGGATGAAAAAATCAGCCTCGCAATCAGTCATTTCTCCGAGACCCGCGTTGCGGATTTCTCCTGCGATGGCATCGTAACGGGTGATAACGGCGAACGTTCCGGACGCTTGCGGATTCAGGCTCACCTCAGTTCTTCTGGACTGGGAGTTACCTGCCGGATTCTCAATGATTTCATCCCAGAACTCGAAAGCCTCGGCATCGATCCCGATACCACAGACACGCTGCGTCACTGTGTTCTGAAACGCGCTGGCCTGTGCCTCGTTACTGGCCCCACGGGTTCCGGTAAATCCACCACACTCGCCTCGCTAATCGACTGGCTCCGCCGCAATCACCCGAAACACATAGTCACTGTCGAGGATCCGATCGAATATCAATATCCCGATGACATGGATGATGCGGACTATCCCGGACATCGGATTCCATCACCGAGCATCGTCACCCAACAGGAAGTCGGGCGGGATGTGCATTCTTATCGTCAAGGTCTCAAGGACGTGCTGCGGAAAGCGCCGCATGTGATTCTGCTAGGAGAAATCCGTGATCGCGAGGCGATGGAAACTTGCATGGAAGCCGCACAAACGGGTCACTTGGTACTCTCCACACTTCACACCACAGGAGCTGTCAAGACCATCGGTCGGATTCTGGAACTCTATCCGAGTGAGAGCCACAGCTCAGTTCTCAGCCGTTTGTCGGAAATCCTCATCTTCATCCACTCACAAGGATTGCTCAACGGCATCCAGCGCCGAGTCCTCACCTACGAATTCCTGCAAAACAACGACGACGCCGTTTCCAGCGCAATCTCCAACTACGACGGCGGCGCCCGCTCGCTCGAAGACGTGATCCGCCGCGCCGGTAACATCCAGTGGGACGCAAATCTCCGCCGCCTCGTCAGACAGGGCCTCATCACTCCAGACACCTTCATCAACGCCAGAATGAACAAAAACGACGACGAAATTTAATAAAAAGTTAAAAGTTATTGGTTAAAGGTTAAAGGTTAAAGGTTAAAAAAACAACCGTCTTCTTACTCTTTTCCAATCACTTTTAACAAATAACTAATAACTTTTCTACCACCAATAATCTCCGGAACTGCCTAACGAATTTGAAAAACTCAGAAACTTCTATTTCGCCAAGCTTTTCCACACCGAATAGACACAACACACCCGAATAAAACAAAAAGTAAAAATAGAAAACACACACTATGAAACTGACTAACACCCGTATCATGAAACGCAAGTCCGGTATGACCCTTCTCGAATTGACGGTCGTCATCCTCGTCTTGCTCTCCCTCATCTCGATCCTCTTCGTCGGCGCACGCGCGTGGAAGAAGGGCTCGGACCGTGCAGCAAACATTATGAACCTGCGAAACGCTCAACAAGCGGTGCGCGGCCACGCAAATATGCGTGATTTGCGAGAAACAACTGGTGTATGCACCGAAGCTGATATCTACGGCACTCTCGGCGATGGAGTCGGTGGCTACTTGCGTAAGCCTACTCCACCAGCGGTAGATATCACGACATATACAGGAGGCGGTACTGTCCCAATAATTGGAACGTTGTGGCTGACCGCTACCTACACTGGCACTGGTTTGGTAGATTATGCGCCGGATGCTGCTCTTATCACTGCTTGGTAATAGGTATAATTTTGCAACGCTGCTTCAGCAGATTACGCGCCGGATGCTAGTGTTACTGTCCACTGGTAACCTCCTGTAAGTTGATAATCTGAAGTTGTCACATTCCACAGTCCGCCTGCTTAGGGTGGGCGGACTGTCTTTCCTATCACAAATCGTCACTGATCCGAATTTTTCCAATCCGATTGATTCAGATGAAACGGGTATTCACTCACTATGAGACTAATTGAAAATCTTGCCACTAAGCCTAGGTCCGGTATGAGCCTCCTCGAACTGACAATTGTCATCTCGGCCATGCTCTCATTGCTCTCAATTCTTTTCGTTGGTGCCCGTGCGTGGAAGAAGGGCTCGGATCGTGCTGGCTGTATTCTCAATATCCGCAATGTTCTACAAGCAGTCCGTGGTTATGCGAACGTAAAAAATCTGGGTGAAGGTGCTGATCTTTTAAGCAGTGAGATTTACGACAATTCTACCGAGACGAGCGCAAGCAACACTGTTTATATGAAAACTCCCATTTGTCCGACTGCTGGTTCATACACACCTAAGGTCAAAGTGCCTATATTAGGAACATTGTATATCACTTGCAGCAATTCTTCTACTATTCAACACGAGCCAACAGACTATGCCACTTGGTGACTCATTTCTGACCTCCACGGAGTTCAGCCAAATTTCAACGCTCTGTCTATCGGAGCGTTTCTCTAACTAGAACTAAAATACACCACCCGGATCGCCCCCCAATCCGCCATGCAACATCACACCTCCCAATCCCTTGGCCACTTTCAAACATCCGGCGTCTCTCAATCCGCTGCAGCAGTTCGGACAAGCCCGTTCGATCCTGCGCAAAACCACTCGTGCAAACAATCCAGCGTGGTATCAAGACGCGCTTGAGCTGAATTTCCAACTGCACGTCCGTCCTGATGGTCCGACGTTTTCCGCATTTTACTTCGACCGCAAGAAGCAGCTGTGGACGGCGGGCCCTGCTCTATCAGAGGAAATTTTTGAAGACCCGACGCGTCTCGAGGCACTGATTTTCACTGCGTTGAAATTGACTCGTGCCAACGGTCATGCGGCACTTGGCGTAATCCTCCACATAGCGGAGGATTTTGCCACCACTGAGCTAAAACCAGAGTTCGACAATCCAGCCGCTCTTCCCGAAATTCGTGATGCGGCAGTGAGTGATCCGGCATCCATTCTTGCCGATGCCTCGATTCAAGCGGATCAGGCGTCGTGGCGGGTCTTGCCTTACCCGGCGGCTAGCAGCGAGTCGATCGGCACTGCCATCACTCACACCCGACAGTATGCTAAGTTTTTCACCCAGTTGCGTGAAACCAGTGAGAGGGAGAATTTCCCGATCATCAGCCACGCGCAGAGCGCTCCGCTCGCTGCGATCATGGGTCTGAGTGAGAGTCTAACTCACACACCCGGGCATTCATTTGTCACTATCCTGCAATATCCATGGTTCACTGTGCTGGCATTCTTCAATGAGCGCTCGGACCTGCGCCTGATTCGGACACTGCATCATCGTGGCATCCGGCGTGCCACCAACCTGCGCAATGCTCTCACCACCACCAGCGCGTCTTTGGAATTTGTTGATCCTGATATCTTTCTGGTGCAGTTAGGTGAAATGGTGGATTCTTCACTGGAGGTGAATCTGCGTATGATTCATACCACCAGCCGAGTGGAAACCGTTCATTTGCAGCAGGCAGAAGGGCTTCCCGAGTGGTGCCTTGAACCTGGCATTGTTGCAAACAGTCCGTCTATCAGGTCTGGTGCAGACACCAGTCACACCCTCTCGATCTTGCGTGAGGACAAATGGGCGCTGCAGAACTTTTTGCCGACGCCTCCTGAGCTGGTGGCAGTCTATCCGTCCCGCATGGAAATGCGTTTGCTGAAGATGGTGACCCTCGCGCGGGTGGCTTTGTTTACCATCGTAGCGCTGGGCCTTACTTATTTCGCCTTGGGTATCTTCAATCTAATGAGTAAGCCGGAATGGTCATTTAATCTCGCAGAAGCCAACATGACGAAGGCGATGCTGGCAAAACTCAGCGCAGAGCGAAAGAAGTCAGAACACTGGGAAAATTTGTTGCAAGACCGCTCAAAAGCCTGGGTCGCGATGGAGTCGCTTTCCCGGATGTTTCCGGAAAACAGCGGCGTGCTCGTGAAAACCTTTTCGCATACCTCAAAACCCGATTCCACTCCTGGTCAAGCCAAGGTCGGTTTTATCAAGGAATGGAAAATCACGGGATTTGCTCGGGATGAAGCCTTGGAGCGTCTCAACACCTTGAATACAAACGAAGGCATCCAAGCTCAATTTACAGAAGTTGCCAGATTGACTGGCAACAGCGCATACAATCCAACAGCTGGCAATCGCAGCATCTCGGTGAATGTGCGCACCCAGGAAAATTCAGGCTTTAAGTTAGCTCCTCCTGAGGAGTCTGGTGCTTCAGATGGGTCAACCTATCCGTTTACTTTTGATCTGACCTTCACCCAACGTTTTGAAACCACTGACCCCATGGCACTCTCGGTGCCTAAAGCCCCATGAATCTTTATCGCCAGACAATTATTTTATTCGGTGTGATTGTGCCAGTTCTCATTGGCCTTGCGGTTCTCTTTGGTGCATCCGTGCTGAAATCCAAAGTGGTCGAATCATACAACCTTAAGAATGCGAATTTCAAAACCAAGGAGCAGACTGAGGCGGCCTGCCGTGCTGAGGAGGCAAAGGTGATCAATCAGCGAGTGCATTTGGAGCGTTGGACCAAATCCTTCGAACAAGAAACCGCCAGTGCGGTCACGACGAACTTGAGAGAGATTTTTGCCGGGCTTCCTGCCAAGGAGATCCAACAAACCTCGTTCGAGCGCACCAATACTAACGCTGGCTTTGGTTCGGCATCTGCCCAGAAGTCGTCTCAAATTCGCATCGCTTTGCGTGGGACATTCCGCACCTTGCAACGCGCGTTGTTAGAATTGGAAACGCGGATGCCACAACTCCAGCTTTCCGAGCTGCGCATGGACCCTAGCGCCAACCAAGGCAGTTTGCTCAACTTCCAAGTCACCTACACAGCATGGGAAAAATAATCGTGGCGGCGGTTTTTAACCGCCAAGCCCATCACCAATCACCCGCATGAAACCATCTAATCACACTGTCAGCCAACACAAGCGTCGCTCCCGCGCGTTGTGGCACACTGGCGCACTTGTATTCGTAAATTTCGGACTTTGTTTTCCTTCGTCCTTGCTTGCTCAATCCGCCTCTAACTTCGATACCACTCGGCTTGCGCCAAAAATATCTGCGGCCGAGAAAGGCAAGGCTTCAAACTCGGCTCCCAAGGAGGCCGGGCCAGTCAATGCCACTCCTTCACGTTACATCAGTGATGAGGAAGTGCTGCCATATGTGCAATCCATCGCGGCTTCGCTTGCCATCCGCCAGAGGACCACTGATCCGTTTGGGCAGTTGCAAGACCCGAATGCAAAGCCGATCATCAAACCCACACTCGCCAAGAAATCTCAACGCGTCACACAGATGCAGTCCACGCCATTCGTGGACATCATTCGCCAAATCAAAGTTTCTACCATCATGCCGTTGGAAAAAAAGTTTCTTGTTGGAACTCGTTCGATCAAACAAGGACAGCAATTCCCAATCAGCTACCGCAACAAAAACATCAAGATCGAAGTGGTGTCAGTTTCTTCGCGTCAAATCGAATTTCGCAATGTGGATAGCGGTGAGATTGCCGCCCTCAAACTTAGTTTGCTCCCGGCGGGCATGACTCCAGGTAACAAAGGCATCACCGCACCCGGGATGCAGCAGAATCTTTCCGATGCCCCTCTTGAGATCGAGGGCGGAGGCATTTCAACCGACAAGGCACAAACCCCAAATCCATAACTCCAATCAATGCTATGAAACTACTAATTCTATCCGTCTTTGTCTGCTCGACCGGCTGGCTATGTGCCCAAAGCCCAGCGAATTCTCTCATCGAACCTATCGACCCAACCGCTGCTGCGGCGCAAGCGTCAGAACTTCCCTCGACTGGACCATACCCAGGCCCCGGTGTCTCGGATCTCGCTCCTCCGGGCTCGGATCAGCCGAGTGTTGCTCCGCCGTCAGAGACTGATCCGGAACTAGAGACCACGGTCTCACCGGCACCGGGAGCTCCTTTTGCACCGCTTGAGAGTAAAAAAATGGAAATGGAGAAAGCTGAAGAAGGATTCATCATCAAGGATGCCTCGCTCAATGACATCTTCCAATTTCTCTCCAAGACCGCCGGGCGGCAGTATTTCCACAATGCCAAGATCTCCGGTCCAGAATACCTCGTCACCGGGCATTTGAATGACGGCAATCCGCTCACGCAAATGGAGGAGTTAGCATTCATGTATGGACTCTCACTGCACACCAAGGGAAATACCATTTACGCACTCACCCAAGCGCAGTTAGCCCAGCTACCAAGCATGGAGTTTCACTATCAACTGCGTTATCTGCGTCCTACCGATATCGAGCAAATCAAGGAACTCATCAAACCGATGCTCAGCCCCGGAACCGGCATCGTCAACTTTGAGCCGAAGACTAGCACGATCATCATCATCGATTCCGCCCACCGCATCGAACAAGCACGCAGCCTGCTTCATGGCATCGATAAAGCCCAAGGTCAGATCATCGTGGAAACCAAGATTCTGCGCGTCAACAGCGGCGCCGGTGAATACTCGGGAGTCAATTGGTCCAAATCGCTCGGTGAGACTGGAACAACTCTTTCGTTATCCCGTGATCTGAACTCAGTTTTTGGCCTGCCCACTACTTTCCCCTCCGTTGAAGACGACGGTATTGGATCCAATTTAGTGTTGAGCCCCGCGCAACTATCAGGTGTGCTGCGAGCATTGAATGAAGGCAAAATGGCGCGCCAAGTTTCCAATCCTACACTGATCACTGAAGACAACGAAATTGCCACTATTTCAATCATTGATCGGATACCGATCATCACCGCCACCACCACTCCAGGGGGCAATGGCTCTGATCCCATCGTCACCGAACAAGTTCGCTACAAGATCGACACGGGTGACAAAAGCATCGACACCGACCCAGAAAAACACCGGGAAATCGGCATTTCGTTGGTGGTGACGCCGACGCTGCTTCCAGACGGCACGATTCGGATGAAATTGCGCCCGCGCTCGGCCCAGATCACTGGCGAAGTGGTGGGGGTTGGCGTCGGTGGCAGACCCGGAAACAAGTATCCGCGCGTGACCGAATCGATGGTCGAGACGCTGGCGCGAGTTCCCGATGGCCACTCGCTGGTGGTGGGTGGCTTTTATGGGGAATCTCAGAAGCGGGATCGCAACAAAGTGCCATTGCTCGGCGATGTGCCGGTGCTGAATTTCTTCTTCAAGAGCAAGGAGTCTAGCAAGGAACAAACCAGTCTGGTTTTCATCGTGACGCCAAAATCTTACAACCCGACTAATATCAGTGCCAACCGCAGTGCACACGATCGCTTGAGTCAAAAAACTGTGATCGATTGCGATCATGATTGGATTGATCCAGAGAATCCTGGCCCCGCACACGAGCCAAACGTGCGCCGCACGATGCGTGGTTTGAAGCCAGCACAGGCTCCTTATTACCCAAGAATTGGAGAGCCTATGAGTGTTCCTGCACTTGCCCCAGCACCTGATCCGATCAGTGCGCCAAAAACAAAATCAAAGTCTCAATTCAGCAGGGCTTCTCGCCTCTGAACTCGTCACTTGTCACACACGTCCCCCATGCAATCCGCTTTGCCATTCCAAGCGGTTCAGGTGCCTCCAGAAAATTCTGCAGCCCAACCGCACTATGCTCCCACAGACTTTTGGGATTTTGCGGAAGTCTGTCTCGAACGCACGGCAAGTGCGCTGCATGAGGTGCGGGCAGCCACTCCCACGGAGCTTTCTCACGTGGTTTCCACCGCCCGGGAATCTCACGCGCTGAGGAAACCCGCTGATTTGCTAGAGGAGTTAGCCCGATTCCAAGGCCACTCTGAAGAACATTTGGCTCCTGTGATTCTTGATCTTGGAAATAAGGTGGCATCTACACTCAGTCCGTATGCGCCGTTTGTGCCGTTTGCCGGAAAACTCATCGCCCCATCCGCATTTTACGACGCCTTCGAACAAGTTCACAAACTCGCAAAGATTCTTCTAGCACCCGTGATCTACGCGGAAGACACCGATTCGATCGGAGTCGCTTCGGTCAATCCAGTTGCAGCGGCGATACTCGCAGAAGAAATTCAGGCCTCGGTTTTTAAGCGCTTCGGCATTCGTCCATTTGTCACGATGGCTCGTCTTGATTACGAAAGCTGGACTTTCCTAACGCGCAAACATTTCGAGCTATGATCGAATTCGATGGTATATCTTTCAACGAACTGATCAGCCGCCGCATCATGGGCGAGCTCGCCGGGCATGATCCGAGTTATGCCGAGCTCGGGCAGGATCAAGTTCCTAACCGAGTCACTCGTTACAGTTTCATGGCTGCGATTGCCAAAATCAACGGTTTGCCATTTTTTCCCAAAGTCGCGGAGTTTTGTGATGGATCGCTGCATGCAACCTGTGATTCCACCGTCATGACGCGTGGTTTTTTTGCTCCGCTTTGTCTCTCGGGTGATGATCGAATCATCGTGGCGATTGCCAACCCGTGGAGTCCACTCGCAGAAGAATATCTTGCCCCCCGTTTCCCAGACCGGGAAATTGTCAAGCTCGTCACCCTCGCCTCGGAAATTAGCCGCGCTATCGAATCGGTAGTCACTAACAACGGGCCTAGCAGATCTGAGTTAGAAGCCATCGATGTAGAAGACATGGACGATGGCATCCATGACTTCGATGTCACCACCGACTACACCGAGCCGATGGCGCAACTGATCGCAACCATTATGTCAGATGCGGTGAGAACCCGTGCCTCTGACATCCATTTCAAGGTGGAGAAAGAAACTTTCTACTATGCCTTCCGAGTGGACGGCGATCTCGGCGCGAAAGTCGAAATCCCGATGAAGCTCAAAGATCGTCTGGATGCGTTTTTGCTCAACCTGATGAAACTGCCCACCGAGATCCGCAACACGGCACCGGGGATTTCAGGGCGTTTTACCATTTCTTATTTCCACCGCCCGATCGATATCCGCTATGAACGCCACCGCACGTATCGTGGCTATCACGTGACAATGCGCTTGTTAGACAAGAGCAATATCAACGTAACCCTCGGCAAGGGCACGCTCGCATTTGACGATGAGACGATGTTTGCTCTCAACAAGGTGATGAAAATTCCGGCTGGCATCATCGTGATGTCTGGCCCGACCGGCTCGGGAAAATCCACCACTCTCAACGCGATCTTGCGTGAACTCAATAGGCCTGAAGTTAACATTCTAACACTGGAAAACCCGGTGGAGGATGAGGTCCCCGGCATCACTCATTGTGACTTGAAGAGTGCCAAGGAATTCAAACCGATGATCGCCTCCTTCATGCGCTCTGACCCTGATATTATTCTGATGGGTGAGGTGCGTGACATCGAGTCTGCCGAACTTGCGATTGAAGCAGCGGTGACTGGACACAAAGTTCTCACTACGATTCACACGCCGCGCGCCTCACAGATCATCGAACGTTTCGAACAGCTCGGATTGGAGCGCTGGAAAATTGCTCAAACCCTCAAAGCTGCGTGTGCCCAGCGTTTGGTCAAACTGCTTTGCCCATATTGTAAGGAGCCCGCCGATGGCATCGGGGAACTGGATCGCAAGACTTTCAGTCTCGATGATTCATGGGCGCAGATTCCAATCTTTGTCGCGAAAACCGGTGGCTGCCAAGAATGCCGTAACAGCGGATACAGCGGGCGAACCGCAATTTTGGAAATCATCCCGATCACCCCGAAAATCTCGGACATGCTTTCAAAAGGTGAAATGACTCCGTATGAACTCGAAGTCAAAGTCGCCGCAGAAGGCGTGCTTCCAAATCTTCGCCGCAGTGGCTTGAGGCTGCTGCGCGAAGGAAAAACCGACCTTGCTGCCGTCAGTAAGGTCATCGACATGACTTACACCGATGACTGATCGTTCCACCACTGCCAAAGCCGCGCCTGCTCCAAAAGGTCTTCTAGCAGCACTTAAGCAACCCAAGAAGGTTAAGGAGTTTAGCAAAAAAGATCAGGTGGATATGTTCCGCGGGATTGGTTCGATGCTGCGTGCGCAAATCAACACGTCGGATGCTCTGAAATATTACAGTCACGGACTTCCTAACAAGGAAATTGTGGCTGCCCTCACTCGGGTCCGCGAAGATATCAACATGGGCATGAACGTGCATGAGGCCTTCCGCAGAACCGGGCGTTTCAGTGATACGGTCATCGGCCTGATCCAAGCAGGATCCGAAGCGGGCCAGCTCAACCAAGCCTTTCAATCGCTAGCTGGCCGCTTGAAGAGCGAATTGTTTTTCCAAAAACAGCTCAAAAAAGCCACCATCACCCCGAGTGTGATCATCGGAGTTCTGATGGGAGCCTTCATTGTCTCCCAAGTGAAAATCGTGCCTCAGGTCGAGGAAATGCTGAGTGGCGTCGGTGCCAAACCTGACGGGATGACGGCGATTTCTTTTAAAGTTAGCCATTTCACACAGGCGGTCTGGCCGGTTTTTATCATATCCTTGATTGCCATCGGCGTGACGATTGCCCGCTCTTCCCGTGTTAGAAACCTGATTCTTGGTTTCTTCATGTCAAAATGGCGCTTGCTGCGTTTGCTGATCATGAGTCTGCGGCAGATGACTTTCATCTCGACGATCCGCCTGCTGCATTCGAATGGAATCAACCTTGCAAAGTCCATTCGAGTTTCAGCGAACAGTGTGAGAGGCACGCCGTTTTATGACGAACTCCGCAATGCTGCTGACAAGTATGAACACTCTGGGGTACCGCTTTCTACCGCGTTTGCCAAATACACCTCTGTGGATGCACAGGTCACCCACATGCTCGCGATTGGTGAGAAGTCCGCCTCGCTTGATGCACAGTTAGAAATGTTGTGTGAAATGTATGAGGAAGATTCACAAAACCACATGAACACGTTTTCGGCTGCGATCAGCTTCCTCGTTCTGCTCATCGCGGTTGCATTGATTGCGGCAGTGTTTATCGGCACCTTCCTGCCAATCTTCTTGATGGGTCCGAAGATGATGCAGTCGGGAATTTAACCCTGCGTCCAAAAACCAAACCTCAACATCTCATGCAACTCACCCGATTTGATCACTGGCTGCGCGAGAAGTTCGTTTACGAAACTCACATCCACACACTGAGGCCCACAGAAAAGGTTCCCAGAAAAGTTCGTTTCGTCGAGCTTCCCGAGGCTCCTGGCAGACGATACAAGTATCTTTATATCGCCCGCAGTAGCAAAGCCGCGGACCAGTTGCTCCTTCAGTTGAAGGAGGCCAGTCAAATGTACACGACTCAGATCGTGGATAAACAGGCTTGGTATGTCCCGTTTATCGCCCCGAAGACCAAGTCTGTCACGTGGTGGTTGTTCTCGGCGGTCGTTTTTGCGATAAGCGGATTTTTTGTGCTGACCTATCTCAGAAGCTTGGTCGAAAATCCGAGTTTCCGAAAAAATTTCTCGGAGGCGATAGAGATCATGAAAGGATGATTTTTACTGATTTTCGACTTTGCAAGATGATTAATTTTGATTAAAAACTCCGAGTCATGAAAACGTATCCTCGCTCAGATTCCAAAAGAAAGGCATTCACCCTGCTGGAGTTGACGATCGTCATTATGGTGCTGTTAGCGTTGATCTCACTGGGTTTTGTGGCTTCATCCCAGATGAATCAGTGGAAACGCGGGCGAGCCGCAGCCGAAACACTGCGCACGGTTTACACCGCGCAGCGCATGTTTCTATCGGATAATCCAATGAGACCTGTGAACTCAATTCTGCCTGCCGACCTTCTTCCTTACATGGCGGGCGCACCCGCAGCTTTACCGACCGTTCAAGCGATGGACGATACCTATTTAGAGATTATGATTGATCGATCTCCCCCCAGAATCAACGACGGATCTGGTCAACCCTATGACAAGTCCGGCAGCAACAATGACTCGTTATGGGACGTGGGAGAATAATCTGGATTTCATGTTTCATTACATGTTTATCGCTCGTCCCTACTGCCATGGCGGACGAGTTCAAACACGTTGGTGATTTTTTATTGCAGGCGCATTTCAAGCTAACAGGTGATAAGATCACTCCGATACCGACCAAGCCGATTGCATTCCGGGTTTTTACGGATGGTGTTAGAGTAAAGGTTTCCGCAGAAGGTGCGGATGATTCTTATACCACGTTTGAAATTTATCGCTCGGACGGCATCGGTAGGCAGCGACAGGGTGGGGGAGCCTTGGAAGTGATTCCAGGCTTGCAGGCATCTAGCCATGCGAGTGGTGTGGTCCGCCATCTGCGCTTGTCGCGTGAATCCATGACGATCACGACATTTCCAGGGGTTTCAGATCAAAGCATCGTCAGTTACTCCATAGCCGCAGAATCAAAATCCGTGAAGGCGGCACCATCCATTTCACCCACGGCATTGGAACCGATCCCAGCTGCGGAATTGACTAAAAAACCATGAATCCTCTTCCTGCTCAGCATGAAAATGAAAGCACCACCTCTGCGGGAGGAATGGTGCCTTTGACGGGTACTTACGCATCTTATTCCACCGCCAATCGCCGCTCAACCTTCAATCCGGCGCAGCGGATTTATCCATGGCTGTTATCGATTAGCACATTGATCTCCGCTGCGTTTTGTCTGTTATATATTAGCAAACCCGTGATCGTTTCTTCTAGCGGATCGGGCACCTCAACTGAAAATCCTGCGGTGACACTTGCAGAGAACTCTTCAGTGGCGTCCTCATCCGAGCTGATGCCCAGCAAGGATCGGCTCCCCGGAGAGCAAAAAAGCTCGGTTTCCACTGAGCCAAAAATTAAACCATCTGATCCCCGCAGCGCGCCTTCTGGTGCACCATTATTTCAGAATTTTGAAGAGACCAATCTGCGAATCCAGCACATCCTCACGGCTGAAGCTCCGGGCGGTCATCTGGACCGGATCGACATTGATGTGCCGGTAATCTATCAGAGTCGCAATCTCCGTTGGACGACCACTCAGGCTGCTGAAGCCCGCAAGCTAATGGCTCGGCTCATGGACTATCAGGAAAAATCTCTTCAATTGCGCGCCGAAGGTGCCGAGCTGTTGGATTCATGGAACCGCTTGATTGGCAGCTCCATTCCCGCTGGCGACTTACGAGCTGATAGTCCGACTTTACCGGCCAACCAGCAGGATGCGGCGGATGCGCCGAGACCCGCAGGCCTGACCACCACCGAGTCGATTCAAATCAAAACACCGGAAAAATGAACACTTTGATCCGCATTGCCCTGATCAGTCTGCTAGTTGTTCCGTCACTGGTCGCCCAGCACGTGGGCAAGGAACCGGCTGTCGATCCAGTTTTGGATGCAACCCAGCAATTCAAATCCAAGCAGTCGGGAAAACCTAACGAAGTCACGGTGATTCTGGATGCACCCTCGGAGCCTGCCAAAACCCAAGAAAAGAATCCGCCGGAAAAGGCACCTGATGCACCAGTTTTAGTCACCGGCACCCCACCGCAGGACCAAGATCTAGTGGAGGAGGAAAGCACAACTCCAGCACCCGAGGAACCACCGGCTAAGGCTGGTGAGGGCCTGAGCGTGCGGGTAGAAAAACTCAAAACTGGCAATGGCACAATCGATCCAACTAAGGTGAAACTTCTAGCACCTTTCCCTGCCAAACCATTGGCTCCGGCACCCGTCGGCTGGCGGCTTGAATCGTCCGAAAACGTCCCGCCATTCACCCGCGAGGTCGAGCTTTCTCCGGGGAAAAACATCACCTTATCGATTCGACCGCATCTGCTAGTTCCCGATGCGGATGGAGTTGGGGTTTTTCATGTGATGGATCCTGGTTTTGATTCTTCACTCGGATATCAGCAAGATTCAACGATAGGTGCCATTCTTTCCACCTCGATTCGCCAGTTGGAGGTGGACTCAAAAGACATGGGCGTCGCCATTGATAGACTCCAACAACTTCTCGGCTCTTTGCCACAACCGGAACCTGATGTTACGGCGGCTCCGCCTGTATCAAAGCCAACCAAATCCCGCCCAAAATGAAATTTCCCAATCATCCTATTCTTTGCGGTACTGCTCTAGCGGTCATGTTCACTGCCGGTATCAGTCACTGGTGGTCGGTTCGCCAGTTTGTCGCGGTGATTGAGCGCGAACTGCCAATTTCCACTCCAAAATCCGCGCCAGCAGCGATTGCGACTGCACCTAAAAAAGAGTTAGTCCCTTCGCCGGGACTGCTTGCCGCACAGATTTCGCCACAGGTCCCGGCACCAACACCCCAGCCGGAGGGCGGTCAGAAACAATTCTATGAGGCGCTCATCACCAGAATGCAAAGTCTGCAAAACCAAAATCGCGACTTGCTCGACCAACTTGCCGAAACCAACCGCGATTTGATGAAACTCGAATTCCGAGTGGATACTCATTCCGAGTCTTTCCGACCGTTGCCGACGACAGAAGACCGTCCGGACACCAGCTTTGGAATTGATACGGGCCTCGGAGTGCTGCCGCCTCGCGCGGAGCCAGTCGATATTTTGGAGAGTCAATAGTTTTTAGTTAGGATCTTGGCGTTTGACCCACGCCACTCGCTTCGCTAAATTCCCGCGCAGATGAGAATTGATTCCTACGCAAACCGATTTGTATGTGATTTGGTGGCTTACGAGCCTGGAAAACCGATTGATGAAACCGCCCGCGAGCTGGGCTTGGAGGCATCGCAGATTGTTAAAGTGGCATCGAACGAGAACCCGCTCGGTCCCTCTCCGTTGGCGAAGAAAGCGATGGCTGAGGCGTTGGAAGAAGCACATATCTATCCGGATGGCGGCGGCTATCGCTTGCGCACTGCGATTGCGGATTCGCTCGGCTTTGACCGTGAAAACGTGGTCATCGGCAACGGCTCTAACGAAATCATCGAGTTGCTTTGCCACACCTTTCTCAACCGCAATACTGAGCTGATCGCTGCCGAGCATGCGTTTGTGGTTTATAAATTAATGGCCACCTTGTTTGGGGCGAAATATGTTGAGGTTCCAGATCCTTGTTTTGTCCACGATCTCGACGCGATGGCAGATGCGATTACAGAGAATACTCGCCTTGTATTCGTCGCAAATCCTAACAACCCAACTGGCACGATGGTGGATCAAGAAACGATAGATCGTTTCATCAAACGACTGCCAGATCATGTGATCGCCGTGTTTGATGAAGCTTATATCGAGTTCCCCGATGATGCGCCAGACACACTTCGCTACGTGCGTGAAGGCCGGAATGTCTGTGTTCTTAGGACATTTTCTAAAATCCATGGACTTGCTGCACTGCGGGTGGGCTATGGCTTGGCACCCGCGCATTTGGCCGACCTATTACAAAAAGCACGTCAGCCGTTCAATGTGAATGCCATCGCACAAGCTGGCGCGCTCGCGGCTCTAGCCGATCATGATCACATTGCGAAAACCCGTCAGGTCAATCGTGACGGCCTAACGTTTTATGAAAACGCATTTCGTTCGCGCGGTTTGGAGTTCGTTCCCAGCCATGCGAATTTTGTGTTAGTCAAAACGGGTGACGGCGATCATGTTTTCCGTGAGATGCTCAAACATGGGGTCATCGTGCGTGCGATGAGTGGTTATAAACTGCCTGATTGGATCAGGATATCCATCGGCACTCCGTCGCAAAACGAGCGTTGCCTGCAGGTGATGGACCAAGTGTTAGCAGGTGGCGCAGCCTAGTAGTCCCCAAAGTTTGACACAGCCAAATTGATCCACTAATCTGCTGCGCGCTTGAGCGACTAAAGCATGTCAAATCCCGAAATCCCCAGCGATAGGAGAGAGTTCCGTTGCATCCATTGCGATGGAATGATCCAGATTCCAAAGGATCTTGCCCCGACCAGCGGGCCATGTCCGCACTGTCAGGGCGTCATCACATCTCCCGCGCCTGTCTTGGAGTCAAGCGTTCCTGACACAGCTTGGAAAGCGCCGACTCCGCTTGCAGCTGTGCCACCGATAACCGTGCCTGCCCAGCTAGAGACTCTTGTTTCCCCGACGCCCGTGCCAGTGGAACCTCCCGCTCCACCGCAGGAAACCCCGGTGATTCAACCATCTATTCCCCCGAGAAAAAACCCAGCGCCCGCGAAAGTCGATGCTCCACCGAAGCTGGAGCCGCCGAAAAAACCAACGCCGGAGAAATCTGAACCGCGCAAAAAAAGCGGATTGCTTCCGGTGATGTTGGTGTTGTTAGTTTTGATTCTAGCTGCGGGTGCCGCGATGTATTACACCATCCAAGAAAAGGACCGCATTGTCCCGCCGCCGTCACTGCCTGCGAATTCGGCAGATTCATCGATGGCAGATGCGCAGTATGTTCGTATCGGCTGGCAAAAGGAGGCCTATCAAGTTTTGCGCGATTTCATTGCGGCCACTTCTAGCAAGGAAAAACTTCCATTCGTCCTGAACAGCGATGCCTTATCATCCCAGATTGAGGATTTTTATGGTGTTGCAGTGATCAATGATTCGGATACGCCTGCGGATGTATTCTCGATTCACGAATTGACACTAGCAGAGCGAAAGCGCGGGCTTTTCCTAATGATTTACGATCAGCCTCCCCAGTTTGATATTAAAGAGTTCTTCCGTCCGCTCGCCTCCGCTGAGGTGCAGGCGGGAATCGATGAGGCTGGTTTGCTGCTCAATTCGGTGGCACGCGCGGAAAATTTCACCATGGAGCCGCTCCGTGTGCATGCCTATTTCAAGCGCACTCCAGCAGGTCTCAAGCTCGATTGGGAAGTATTCGTGCAAACCAAATACCGGACATTGCAGAGCTTTGTGGAGCTGCCAGAAGTCGGCCAGATTGGCCTGTTCCGTGTGTTTGTGGTCGAGGATGTGCCAGATAAAAATCAGATGGAAGCGGGCACTCGAACCTATCGAGTTTTTGATACTGCGAACCCGATTGATTTCGCCAGAGTCAATGTGAAGGTGGACTCAGAAGCGGGTCGTGCTCTATCGGTCATCAACTGGCGCGATACTAAGGACAGCCAACCGAATACGCGGACCGCCACGTTAGAACTCAAATGGGCCGGCGAGGAAACCGCGCCCGAACTTGAGATCAGCCGGTTTATCTGCTGGGAATTTCTCGGGCTGGGTGGTCAGGAAATCGCTGCGGGAAAATCTGGAAAATAATCCAATCGGATGGAATTAGTCTCGGACCCGCATCGCACGACCATTGCGGCAATCACCACGCCGCCCGGAGTCGGCGCGGTTTCAATGATCCGCATTTCTGGACCTGCGGCGATCCGAATCGCAGATCTAGCAACAGATGGCGAAGTGTCATTGCAACCCGTGCGATTCGCGCGTTACTGTCGTGTCACGGATCCAAATGGAGAAGTGATCGATGATGGTTTGCTAACCGTTTTTTCTGGGCCACGCAGTTACACTGGAGAAGACAGTGTGGAATTTACCGGTCACGGCGGCATCTTGGTGTCACGCGAGGTGTTGGCGCGTTTTTTTGCCTGCGGTGCCGTGCCTGCCGCACCGGGGGAATTCACTCGCAGAGCATTTCTCAACGGGAAAATGGATCTCACTCAAGCGGAGGGCGTGATGGATTTGATTTCCGCTCAGACCCGGCTCTCATTGCGTGCGGCACGCAGTCAGTTAGATGGTGAGCTTGGCCGCCGGACCACAGCCGCGCGCGATGATTTGTTGGAAACACTGGCGCATCTGGAAGCATGGATCGATTTTCCAGAAGAGGACATCGATCCGCAAACAGGAATTCTGCTCCGCTCACGTGTTCGCAATGTGCTTGCCACCGTCGAGTCTTTGCTCTCCACCGCCGATCAGGGCCGCATCTTGCGTGAGGGTGTGCGCACTGTTATTTTTGGTGAACCTAACGTCGGGAAATCCAGTTTGCTCAATCGTTTGTTAGGATTTGAGCGCGCCATCGTCAGTGATACCGCAGGAACCACGCGGGACACCATTGAGGAAACGATCAATCTCCAAGGCATTCCGCTGCGATTGGTCGATACCGCCGGGGTGCGTGAGGCCACAGATTTCATCGAGGCTGCGGGCATTCAGCGCACGGTGCGCCAGATCGAAGCGGCAGATCTTTTGTTGGAAATCTCAGATGCCAGCGCACCGCGCCCCGCCGAGGCGGTTTTTCCTTCATCCTCAGTCATCCGGTTGCAGGTCCTCAACAAAACGGATCTCGGCGTGCATCCGTCATGGGCTGGGGTCGATGCAGTTCATTTGTCATGCGCCAATGGTGATGGCTTCGACACGCTTTCTAACGCGATCCGCGAGGTCCTGCATTTCAGCCAAGTGGACTGGGGGGAACATTCGGTGGCCATCAACGCCCGTCATCAACAGAGCTTGGTGGTGGCCCGCAGTTGTTTGATTGCAGCACTCGAATTGCTGGATGATGAAGCCAGCGATGTCGAACTGGCATCAATCGACTTGCGTGAAGCTCTTGATTCTCTAGCGGAAATCCCCGGGAAAGTGGATGTCGAGGATCTGCTAGGGGTGATTTTCAGCACCTTCTGCATCGGCAAATGACTTGCTGATCGCCCTGAGTTTTCAAAGCTGAGGCTGGTGGCGGGCGGCCTATGAACTGGTAGCAGAGGGCGGATTTGAACCGCCGACCAAAGGCTTATGAGTCCTCTGCTCTACCACTGAGCTACTCTGCCATGTTCATTCGGGCGGGAAAAATCCCCGCTCGGGGGGAGGTGGGTAGCGTTCGGGGCGGGGATTGTCCAATGGAAATTTTCAATTGGCGGGAATTTTGCTTTTCACCAACTGTTTCAGGCGTGGCACTCTGATCAATGCGTATGCTCAATCGCCTCGCACACCGCGGGGAAGATCTGGCGCTTGCGGCTCACCACTCCGGGAGCATAGAAAAGTGTCTCATCCACTCGCTCGAACGGAAATTTCGCGCAGGTGGCATCCGGTCCCAGTGCGAGAATCATACTGAGGTGCAGGCGGACATCCGTGACGGCCAGCAGAGTCAGATCAGACTTGCGCTCCTGATGGAGATGACGCAACGCGATTTCTAACTCCTCGCGCCGAGCCTCAAAGCCTACCAAGTCGCGTTCCTCGACTTGTGAAATGCTCACTAACATTCCTTGCTCTGTGAACTCTTTGCGGTCGGCATTGATGATCTCTTCCGGCGTGCCGTGCGCGATCAGCGAGCCTACGGCAAAAAATTCTTCTGAGAATTTTTTGGGATCCACTCCAGCAATGCCGCCTAACCATGTGAGCATTTCATGATCAAGCTGGCTCGTTGTCGGTGAGGTCAGGCACAAGGTGTCAGAAACAATGCCGGCACACAGGCACATCGCCACTCCTGGGGTGGGCTGGAGGCCGCGGTGCGTGAACTTTCTGCCCACCAGTGTGCAAGTCGAACCGACTGGCTCGTTGAGATAGCGGATCGGCTCGCGTGATACCAAATCGCCCGCTAACCGATGGTGGTCGATGACTTCTGTGACCTCGGCTTCCTCTACGCCATTCACTGCTTGAGCGTATTCGTTGTGGTCCACCAGCGCGAGGCGGATGCGTGGTGGGTCAACCAGATCAGATTTTGAAAGAATTCCTAACAGGCTGGCAGAACCAGTTTCGACAACTGGAAACAAATCTTGATCGCTAGCCGCCAAACGTTTGCGCAGACGGGAGACAGGTTCCGCAGGATTGATGCGTTCAAACCGGGTTTCCATCACGTGGCGAACAGTGCGCGAACAACGGATTAGGGTAGAGGCGCTGGCGGTGTCTTGTGCACAACAAAGAAGAAAAACGCCTTTTTTATTGGCTAACATACGGATTTCCTTGGACACCGGATTGCCTCCAGTAACGAGCAATGCACGCGCACCGCGATCAATCGCATAACGCTGCACGATCGGCCGGTCTCCGCAGATGACAAGGAACTGATTGATGTTATTTTCCTGCGTGGCTAGTTTTAATCTCTCGTCCACACTTTTTTGCGAGGACGCGCCGACAAGAAGAATTAGATCCTCCTCAGTATCTGGCAGATTTTCCGGATGTTCTACCTCTGCATGCAGTGTCTCTGCTAGACGCGCGAGAGAGGCGTGGACCGTGCGCACGCTTAGGCCCTTGGTGTCGGCGGGAAGTAATAGTTTGAGTAGATCGAAGTATCTCAAAATGCCGCAGAGGTTTCCCTTTTGATCCTCCACAGGCACACTGCGAATTTGTGCGTTGAGCATTCGTTGATAGGCTGTGAGAAATGTGTCGGAGTCCATCACCTTGACCACTTTTCGGTGGCAGATCATGCCGGCATTCGTTCGAACGTCTGTGATGAGTTCCGGGACATCGAGACCTGCGTGCTCTAACACCCACTTGGTGCGTTGCGAAATTTCGCCACAGCGCGCAGCGATCGCATCGGGCACCTCGCCTACCGTGCGCAGCAGCGCGGCATAGCCAATTGCGGAGCAAATCGCATCTGTGTCAGGATTTTTGTGGCCTATAACATAAAATGGAGTGGCGGGCATGGTGTGCGATGGAGTGTGGAGTGGAAAGCAAAAGACTTTCAGCACAGCGAACGCTAAGCAAGCCAAGACCGGGTAAAGCAGCTCAGTCGATCTGCCCGGCCCGGCTTGCAGGCAATTCATTAATCCTCATCATGAACAGATGACGAGGGAAACCCGCATTCACGCTTTGGATGAAATTACCCGACGGTATCATCGAGTTTTCTTCTATGGTTGGTGATGATACCGATGGCACCGCTGCCGTGTTTGGTGAATTGTTAGTTGGCAGGCGCGACGCATGATACAATTACGCCGCCGCCATCGTTATTGCGCACATCAACCGTGCCACCGATCATCCGCGCACGATAATGCATGATGCGCAGGCCCATGCCGCTTGCCGCCTGCGTGTTATCTGGCAGACCAACTCCGTTGTCTTTGATAGTGAGTAGGCATTCACCGTCTCGATCTTCCAGTGTCACCATGATCTTTTTGGCCTGTGCGTGTTTGACGGCGTTATGGACGGCCTCCTGCGCGATGCGGAAAAGCTGAACCGCCGTAAGGTGCTTCAATCGTTCGGGACCATTGTGGTCTGCTTTTACAACACACGAAATACCGAATCGCTCCTGAGTATTCCGCGCAAAATTCTGCAACGCGACCAGCAATCCGTGCTGTTGGAGTTCCACGGGGTAAAAACTCTTCGCTAGATTTCTTGCGTCTTGCTGTGCTTTCTCCACCATCAGATAAAGTCTTCCAGCCTCTGCGGCGAACGCGGGCGACGGCTTCGTTAGCTGCCGTTCCAGCACATGCAAGAGCATTCCGATGCCGGTCAGATCCTGCGCGAGTCCGTCATGCAGTTCTTGGCCCAGCCGTTCCTGTTCGCCCTCGACAGCGTCGGCGATTTCGGCCTCTAGACGTTTTCGCTCATCGGCCTCTGCCAGTAATTGGACATGCGCCTTGCTCAGTTTTGAAGTGCGTTCTTCAACCAGCGACTCAAGTTGGACGGCGCGGTTAGCGAGCTTTGCTTGGGCATGCACCAAAGCTTCCTGCGTCCGCATCAAGTCATCAATATCCGTACTGGAGCCGATCCACATCGTCGTCTCTCCTTGGCCCCCCCGCATCGCGTGTGCACGGCTAACATTCCAGCGATAATCTCCGTTCTGGCGCCGGAGACGGTGTTCCATCTCGAAATACTCACCGATTTCGAGGGAGTGTTTCCAGCGGCGGCTCGTCTCCTCCATGTCATCAATGTGCACGAATTGCAGCCAGCCTTGGCCGCGCATCTGCTCGAAAGTGAGGCCAGTAAAATGGTACCATTGCCGGTTGAAATAATTGAAGTCTCCGTTGGGCTCGGTGGTGAAGATCTTCTGTGGCATGGATTCTGCTAGGAAACGGAAACGCTCGGCAGCGGCGCGCACCGCCTCTTCGGCGCGCTTCATTTTCTCGACATCAGTGTTGGTGCCGAACCACTGCACGACTTGGCCAGTCTTGTTTTTGAGCGGAATCACTCGTGTTAGGAAGGTGCGAAAGACGCCATCTGCCCCGCGCAGCGGGAAAGTCATCTCGAACGGATCACCTGTCGCGATGGAAGCCTTCCAGCACTCAAGGACCTTCGGTAACGCTTCGGCATGATGCACACTCTGCCAGCCCCAGCCCTCCATCTCCTCAAGGGTCGTGCCGGTGTAATCATACCAGCGCTCGTTGTACCAGTAGATGCTACCATCTCCCCATGCGATCCACGCCAGTTGAGGCATCGAGTTGGTCATCGTGCGGAATTTTTCCTCGCTCTCTCTTAGTGCTTCCTCAGCCCGCTTGCGCTCGGTGATGTCGCGAACGATTTTCGATGCTCCAATAATGCGGCCTTCTCTGTTTCTCACAGGGGATGCTGTTAGCGACACATCGCATAACGTTCCGTCTTTGCTGCGGCGGATAGTTTCATAGCGTTCGATGCCCTCACCATTGCGGATGCGCGCCAGAATATGCGTTTCTTCATCGGCGTAGTCGGGTGGGATCAGCATGGTAATCGGCTGACCGATCGCTTCGTTTGCGGTGTAGCCAAACAGTCGTTCGGCGGCTGCGTTCCAACTGCTGATGATGCCGTTGAGGTCTTTGCTCAGGATGGCGTCATTCGAGGAGTCGAAGATGGCGGCGATTCTGGCGAGCGCTTCATCCTCACGTTTGCGTTCGGTGATGTCTGTTAAAGTTTGCAGGACCGCGGCGGGCTTCCCATGGCTATCGCGATCAAGAGCTTTGCGTGCCAGCACATTGATGCGCCGACCATCGCGCGTCGTATGCACAAACTCGCCCGTCCAATGACCGATCCGGTGAAGCTCCTCGGTGATTTCCTCAAAGGGTTTTAGAAATTCCGTCTTAAGCAAATCGTGGCTGCGTTTCCCTACGGCTTCCTCACTTGACCAGCCGTACATTTGTTCCGCCCCGTGATTCCAATACACAATGAGCCCCTCCACATCCCGAATGAGGATGGCATCCGTGGTGAGGTCTAGCAGTCGCATTTTCTCCGCCACGTCTTTCTTGGCTTTGCGCTCTTCGGTCTGGTCGCGAAACACCATCACCACGCCGGTGATCTGTCCATCATTGTCGCGGATGGGAGCGGCGCTGTCAGCTATGGGAATTTCCCGTCCGTCTTTGGCAATGAGCAGCGTGGCGTGCGGCAGTGTGACGACGGTGCCTCCGCTCAAAACGAGCGTGATCGGGCTGTCCACGGTGTCGCGCGTTTGTTCGTGAATGATGTTGACGATAGTTTCGATGGGTTTGCCGTGCGCTTCTTCAGCAGGCCAGCCTGTGAGTGCCACGGCTACGGGATTGAGGTAGGTGACTACGCCCGCAGTATCCGTGGCGATTACGGCATCGCCAATGCTAGAGAGGGTGACGTCCATCCGCTCGCGCTGGCGGTCGGATTCGTTTCTCACGGCGCTGTAACTGGTGTCTAGATCTACCAGCTTGCGGCGCAGAGAGATGATGAGCCGTAGCACGAAAAACACCCCTGCAACAACAATGGCAGACATGATGCATCTCCGCACCCACGTTAGGTGGTTAGATCGCGCACTGAGCAAAATTTGCTCGCACGCCTGCATCGTGTCGATGTGCGCGCGCACCACCTCCATCTGCGTTTTTGCCCGGACTTGAAGCGCCAAGTCTATCGGCAGTTCTTCAATGACACGTGAGCGTATAGTTGTGCCAGACTCATTCCATATGCGAATGTCTTCACGGATTTGTTGCAGTGTTGTGAGCTGGGTAAGATTGTCCTGCACTAGGGTTTCCAAAGCATCAAGCTCCACTGGCAGGTCTGCGGTAGCGCGCTCAAAGGGCGCGAGGAAAACCGCGTCATTGGTGATACGGTAGCCGAGTGCGCCTCTCTCTAGGTCCACCGTCAGCTTTTCCACGTTCGAGATTTTTGCCAGTACCTCATAGCTGCGGTCCGCTAGACTTGCAGAGTTCAGCACGTAAGCCGATAGCCCCAACAGCGATAATATCAACGCTGTTATCGCTAAAAAATTTCTTTTGCGAATAGATGTCATAGTGGCCGTGGAATATGGATTTCTGGTAAATCGTTAAATTTCAAATAATCAATTGAAAGGAATTTGATAGGAGAATTCGATCACTCATGCAATCTCAAATTGCTCTTCTGTAGGCGACGGCGCAAACCCGGATTTGTTGCCGGAGCAAAAGCGGATAGATTATAGCATGAAATGGCCAAGAATCGACGGCCAAATTACGATGTTTTTATCCGCCACATTTTCACCGGGGAAGCGCATGAGGAACATGCGTTGGGCGATGAATTTGCGGTGTTTTTTGTCCGCCCCGGCGGTTTTCAGGTCAGCATGGTGAGTCACCAAGCCTTGCGGGATGCATCCACCAAGCCAGCACCGCGAACGGGATTTTATGGTAGATCGCTCCAAAGCTTTAGAGATTCCACTCTGAAAGATGGGGCTCTCGGGCGGGCCAGAAATGGTGAATCTCAATCGATTAGGCAGCAGTCGAATTTACAGAATACTTCTATGCCAACTCTCGAAAATCAGCAGGCTAACCGCGCCTGTCTTGGTGAGGGGCTGGGCTGATGGCGGGTCGCTCGGGTTCTGGAATGTGTTTGGAAATCAGTTGAGTGGAAAATTGATCGATGAGCCAGCGTTGATGCAAGGTGGATACGGGCTCGTCTAACGTGATTTTGCCATCGCGCTCCAGTCGGCGCAGGATGACTTGGAGGATAGCGAAGGCGGTGTCGCCGAGTTCGCCGTCGTCGCGGTTGCGGTGGATGCGTTTGACGAGATCAGTTTGGGCCAGGCGATCCAGCTTTCCAGTGTGGGCCAGGTCGATGAGGTGGGCGATTTCCACTCCGTATCCGGTGGGGAAGGGGAGGGATTCTAGCAGATTTCGGCGGGCTGCGTATTCGCCGGATAGTGGTTGAAGGATGGGTGTGAGTTCTGGATAGAAAAGCGAAATGATAGGGCGCACCAAAATTTCTGAAACTCTGCCGCCGCCGGAGCAATACGTTTCATCTCCACGGGAGAGAGGTCGTTCGTAATACGCTTTTACATAGTCGATTTCCGGATCATTCAGCAACGGTCCGATCAAGCCGGTGACAAATCCCGCATGGAAATTAGAAATGTCGCCATCGATATAACAGATGATATCGCCGGTTGAAGCGTGCAGGGCTTTCCAGAGATTTTCGCCTTTTCCGATGTGGCTGCCGCTGCCGGGTGCAATGTCTGCGGAGAGGAAAACTTGTGCTCCAGCGTGGGATGAGATTTCACGGGTTCTATCTGTGGAGCCGGAATCGATGACTAGCAGTTCATCCACTAACGGAAAATCAACCATGAGTTCGCGGCGGATGGTTTCAACTATCTCGCCAATGGTTGTGGCTTCATTGAGTGTGGGAATGCAAACTGAGATCGATTGGTTTTTTTTCAGGCGGGCCAAGGCCGAGGTGTCGGCGAACTGGCTATGATGGAATCGCCGCATGGTTAGAGAGGGTGAAAAATGAACCTAGATTCCAAGATGGAATCCACAGATCTAGGGTCATTTGATTTCGATGCCGCTCTTTGGCCAAACCCAGAGGTGAACTTTGCCGTTTTGAATGAGGGCTTTGGCTTGAATGGTTTTCACTCCGAAAACGGTTTCTGCTTTGTAGGTGGCTATGCCGGTTTGAAAGACTTTGCCGTCCATGGTTTCATCTGCTTCTGCTTTCCAGTCAGTCACTTGATCTAACGTGAATTCCTTGATTTGACCCGCGCGGATGCTTTCTTGCATTATTTTGACAGCATCAATTTTGTTAGTTTGAACGGGTTTGGGAGTTGGAGCGATCTCGGTGCGCTGGGCAGGCATTGGAGACGTTTCAGGCGCTGGAGTGGGTTCTTGAGAGTCACCACTTGGGGCAGGAGCGGATTCGATCAAGGTGGAGTTTTGTGGTTGTTTTGCGGCGAGTTGCTCTAGCAGATCACATTCATGGATCGGTAGTTTTAGTTGGAGGTTGGTTTCACCTGGGCTGATGATGGCCATTTGATTTTCGATTTGCAAAAGTTTCACGCGGGTGCCTGCCGCGATGGTCATGGTGATGCCAGATGTTAGGTCTGCGGTTTTGACTTCCGACTTGAGAGTCACCGATGCCGGAAGTTGATCGGCGCTTAGGTTTGCGAGATTGATGGTAGAAAGATTTTTTGAAGCAGCCGTTAAGGATTTTGCTGTTTCAAGATGGTCACCAGAAAGAGTGATGTTGGGTCGGATTATCTTCTCGCTCATGTAGCCTAACACTCCAGCCGCGGCCATTCCCAAAAGTATAAGAAGAAGTTTCATGCGTTGCTTGATGTCTAGCCTTGGCCAGATTTTTTGAAAAGCCTTTTCTCAGGGTTCAAGGCATCAAGCGGATGGCGCCATGCAGGCACTGGCGGCAAGCCAAGCGGTGGAAAATGCGATCTGTAAATTGTAGCCTCCGGTGTCGGCATCGAGGTCGATGACTTCACCCGCGAAGTAGAGGTTTTGGATGAATTTGGACCGCATCGTGAGTGGGTCGATTTCCGAGGTTGCGATGCCGCCGGCAGTGATGATGGCCTCTTTGAATGGGCGGCAGCCGGTGATGGTGAATCGGAGATTTTTCATCAACGAGAGGATTTTGCGCCGTTCGGTTGATGTGAGTTGGTGGCCTGCCTTACCAGCTGGGATTGCGGTTTTTTCGAGAAAAACGGGGATCATTGCCGCAGGTAACCATTTGCGGAAAAGTGAATCCATACGCGATTTTCCGTGTTCGGCGAGGTCACGCGTGAGTCGTTGATCGAGCTTGGATTCGTCGAGTGCGGGTTTGAGGTCGATAGAAAGCTCCACACGGTTATTTTTCTGCAGTTCATCCACCATTTTGCGACTCAGCGAAAGGATGATCGGGCCTGCGACGCCGAATTCGGTGAATTTCATTTCGCCAAAGGCCTGACAGATTTTTTTGCCATTTGACCAGACCATCGCGTTGACGTTGCGCAGTGCTAATCCCTGCATGAGCTGGGTGGTGTTGCCTTCGGTTTCCATCGGCACGAGGGCCTGCCTTGGCGTGATGATCGTGTGTCCGGCGCTGGCGGCGAAACGGTAACCATCGCCATCCGAGCCGGTGGCTGGATAGGATTTTCCACCCGTGCAAAGGATGATGTTGTTAGCCTGAATGGTTTGAGCGCTATCTGCGGTGCGGACTTTCAATGCTTGCGCTCGGCCATCATGGATCACGAGTTCTTCCACGATTTGGCGATAGCGAATTTCTACTTTGTGATCGATCACGTTTTGCAACAGGGCGGCGACGACATCTGCTGCTTTGTTGGAAACGGGAAAAACACGTCCGCCGCGTTCGACCACGGTTGGGCAGCCGTGGTCGTGCAGCAAGCGCAGGATGTCTGCGGAAAAGTAGTTAGAAAATGCGTGTCGGAGAAATCGACCGTCGGGATGGATGTGTTTGAGAAACTCGTTTTGTGGAGCGTCGTTAGTGATGTTGCACCGACCCTTGCCGGAGATGAGCATCTTGCGGCCAGCGCGTTCCATTTTTTCTAGCAGTAGCACGCGACCGCCGAGTTCGGCAGTTCTAGCAGCGGCGATCAGACCTGCCGCACCGGCACCTACCACGATGACATCATAGATTGTCTCCATTTTCTAGCAGCCGGAAATCTGCGCTACTTCACGAGGTGGGCACCTTGCGAAGGTCGGGAGGCGAAGATCTGCGGTTTGATGCCGGTAGCGGCTTGGTATTCTGCTGATAGAGTGGCGGCGATTTCTGATGCCTTGCGCGATTCGCAAAGGGTTACAGTCGAGCCGCCAAATCCGCCGCCAGTCATGCGTGCGCCGATCACGCCGCCATTGCGACCGATTTTACGCGCGATGTTGACCATGATATCGAGTTCCTTGCAGGAGACCTCAAAGTCATCGCGCAGCGAATCATGGCTAGCAGACATCAATGGGCCGAGCGTTTCAAAATCATTTCTAGCAAGCGCTGCGGCTGCGGCGATGGTGCGGGAAATTTCCCCGACCACATGGCGAGAGCGGCGGTTCACAGGATCGCCGAGATTGTCCCAGCTCGCTTGGATATCGGCTGCCGTGACATCGCGCCATGAGGCTTTGCCGAGGATGGAGAGTCCTTCCTCGGTGTTCTTGCGGCGTGCGGCGTAACCACCGTCTGATAGTTCATGGTGAACCATGGTGTTAGAAATCAGCACCGTGAGATCTGGGTTTTCAAACGGGACCAGTTCGGGTTCGCCGGTCTGGCAGTCGATGAGAATCAGGCGGTTAGGTTTGCCGAAGGCGGAGGCAAATTGGTCCATGATGCCGCACGGGACGTGGGCGAAGTCATGCTCGGCTTTCTGACAGAGCAGAGCTTTTTCCCGGGTTTCGAGGCGAGTGTCTAGCAGGCCTTCGAGGAATGTAGCGGTGGCGCATTCCAAGGCTGCGGAGGATGAAAGCCCAGCTCCACCCGGCACAGAAGATAAGATATAGGCATCAAACCCGGGTATGTGGTGACCCCGGTCTTGAAATCCACGGACCACGCCGCGCAGGTAGTTCGACCACTTGGGCTCGCCTTCTAACATTGGCTCGGAGATGTCAAAAATTGCGATTTCATCGCCGAGAGCGGTGCAGATGCGTGCTTGGTTTGTCTCATTCGCACAGCCTGCAATCACGATATGGCGGTCGATCGCGAAGGGCATTACGAAGCCATCGCAGTAGTCGATGTGCTCGCCGATGAGGTTCACGCGTCCGGGAGCCGCGGCGATGATGCTGGCCTTGGCGTCCAGATGGTATAGAAGTCCTGCTACGGCATCAGCGACTAGGTCAGTTAGATCAGGGTTGATTTCTAGCATAAGAATAGGGGGTTAAATGGATTCAGTCGTCAAGATGTGATCGAGGCGTCGGCGGTAGCTTTCTACCGCCTGTGTCCAGGTCGAGTGGATGCCCTCTGCGGAGCGCAGCCATACTGCACGATGCATCAAGAGCATGGCGGGTGCAAGGTAGAGTAATTCGGAAAGTTCATTTTTTGTCAGACCTGCTGGACCGAGCGAGAGGCAACGTTCGGCGAGCATTTCGTCGGCTTCGGTGAGTTCTGCGTGTTCCAGCAGGGAAACATGCACGCCGTTGACGTATGGGTCCACCACGGCTGCGACTATCCCGCGGCGGCTGTCCGAGGCTGCATCGAGCGCGGGGTCCACGGCAGAAGTCGCGGCATCAGCGAGGCGAATCACGGCTGGGACATCAAGTTCCTCGGGAGTTGCTAGAATTTTTCTTTTAGCGAGAGCGCGTCCGTAGCGGGTGCGGCTGGTCCAGACCGAGACCGGTGCGGCAAGCAGGAGCCCTAACAATATTGGGGCCATCCAGCCAGTAAAGATGAGGCTAGTTTCCCTTTTCGGGCTGATGTTGAGGGCTACGACTGTCCAGGCCACGCCTAGCAGCGTGGGGAAGATGTGGAAACGAATCGCATCCTTCCACGAGGTGCCGTCGGTCTCGCGGTTTTGGTTTCCCCAGCCGACCGCGCGTCCCATCATGATGCTCAACACCATTAAAGTGTGGGCCGCCATGATGCAGGGGGCGAGCAGCATCGAGACGATAGTTTCCATGATCGCGCCGATGAGAATGGGGAGCATGCCGCCGAACGAGCGCCGGGTTTTCGAGTTGAAGATCGCACCGGCGACGGCGAGGATTTTGGGTAGGAAAAGCAGCGCGAAAATCACTGCAGTGAGGATCAGGCTTTGCTGCATACCATCGATGTGAAACCAGCGGTCCACATAACTCTCGAACGGTAGCTGGCTGAGATTGCTGTGATAGCGGTCCCATGCAATCCAAGTTCCTAACAAAAGAAACAAAAACCAGACCGGGCTGCCGAGGTAAGCCATGATGCCCATGAAGAGGTGCATCCGCACCGAGAATGGCAGTTTTCTAGCAAAAATGAGCCACATGTGTTGCAAGTTTCCCTGGCACCAACGGCGGTCGCGGATGAGGTGGTCCACCAATGTGGGTGGGGCTTCCTCGTAGGTTCCCTCGATATCCCAGGCCAGCCAGACTTCCCAACCTTGGGAAACCATTAGAGCGGCTTCCACGAAGTCATGGCTGAGGATGCGGCCGCCGAAAGGCTCGCGCCCGGGCAGCGCGGGGAGTTCGCAAAATTCGGAGAAGGGCTTGAGGCGGATGAACGCGTTGTGGCCCCAGTAGCTGCCGCCTGCGAGTTGCCAGAAATTGAGGCCGCGGATGAAAAGCGGGCCGTAGAGGCGCATGGCGAATTGTTGCAGCCGGGTGAAGACTGATGAGCCACGGATGAGTTTGGGTGGCGTTTGCAGAATCCCTAACTGCGGGTAGCTCTCCATCACGCGCGCCATTTTGAGAATGTCCGCGCCATCCATTAGACTGTCGGCATCCAATACTAACATCGCTTCATAAGCTCCACCCCAAGTGCGAACGAAGTCACCGATGTTTCCCGCCTTGCGGTTTTCGTTGGTTTTACGACGTCGGTAGTAGATTTTCCCGAATGCTCCGAGGCGGCGGCAGAGATTGGTCCATGAGGTTTCTTCCATCACCCAGAGATCGAGGTCGCGGGTGTCGCTGAGGATAAAAAAATCAAATGAATCAAGGTGGCCGGTGGCTTCAATCGACCGATAGATTGCTTCAATGCGGGCGCAAGTGCGGACGCTGTCCTCGTTGTAAACCGGCATGACCACTGCATGGCGCTTGGTGAGCGGGCCGGATTTTCCATCGGCGAGTTGGGTGATGCGCACCGAGCGCTTGCGCCCGAGTATCATATCGATGGCGCCGAAGATGGCGTGGAATGATCCCAGCACGAGCAGGCCGTTGAGTAGAATGAAGATAGCTAACAATGGATAATGCGCCTTTTGCCACTGCATCCGGTAGAATAAATCTGCCAGCCAGAGACTCGCTGCGGCATTGACGATTAGCACGCTGGAGAAAAACAGGATGCGACGCAGCACGGTGCGCCGTGGGCTGTAAAACGGCTTGGCGGAATCTGGCGGGATCGAGTCGTGTGTTTCCATCAGTCGAGGAAAAAGTACCAAACGGTGATGGCGATTAGGCCGATTAAGGCGCCTAGAAACATGAAGCGCATGATGGGTTTGCGGTCCATGGTTTCCCACCATTGCGCAGCACCACTGCCGATGGCATTGAGTTCAAGGGGTTTAGGCACCATCGTGAGTTCTTGGAATTGTGGTCCGGCGGCGAGATAAGAGCGGCTCATCGCCTCGACGAATGCTGGCGGCCATGGCGCGGGAGTTAGGAAAACGCCCTGCCATTTGTCTGGCATCCCGGCTAACAAGAGAGCGAGGCGACCGCGCGCTGCTAGACGGCGGTTTTCCAAGGGAACGTCTAGCACATCTTGCGTCCACTCAGCGATTTCTGAGAGCGCTTCTTCCATCGCCAGCAAGCGTGCGGGTTTTAGCGGTTCGCTGACTCGTCTAGCAGAAGCTCGCCATAGGATGCCGCGCACCAGTTCTGCCACGAGCAGACGGTTTCTGAGACGCAGTGCCTGCAAATAGGCTTCGACTGCGGCATATGCTTCTTCCCATTCACTGAGTTCCTCCTCGCTCAGCGGTCGGAGAGTGTCTAGGGAGTGACGCGGTGGACCCATGTTTCAGTGAGGAAATTTTCGCCGCGTTTGAGGCAGCAGCGTAGCTCTACAGGACCAGTTTCGGCGAGTTTGCCGCCATCTGCGGCAGGGGCGATTTGAAATGACACACGCCAGCGTGCTTCTGGCAACGATTGCACGGTGGTGGCCTGAATTTTGATTTTTTCGGAGTTGGTGCCTACCGCTTCGACATGCGCGCTGATCGGGATTTCACTTTCCTGACTGAGAGCGGTCCCGGAAAATTCGACGATCATGGTGCGTTGTTCGGCCTGCCAATCATGCACACCGCTGCGGGTGGCGACCACATGTCCGCCTGCTTCAGCTGGGTCTTTGTCCATGGTCCAATGTTGGCGGTATTTGAACTCGAGCCGGTCACCAGGCTGCGGGATTTTTTCTGGCTCCCACATCGCCACGATGTTGTCATCGGATTCCTTGGTCGTCGGCATTTCCAATAACATCACCCGACCGGGTCCCCAGTCGTTAGACGGCTCGATCCACAGTGAAGGACGCAGATGGTAAGCAGCCTCGTTGTCTTCGTATGCGCTGAATCGGCGATCACGCTGAAGCAGACCGAATCCGTCGCACTTGTCCATTTTGAAAAAACTGAGTTCGATTTTGCCGGAGTCGTTATTGATCGGGCGCCACAATCGTTCGCCGGTCCCCATGCGGATCGAGAGACCGTCTGAATCATGCACCTCTGGACGGAAGTCATCAAACTGACGTCGCGAATTTTCACCAAACCAAAACATGCTAGACATCGGCGCTATCCCGATGCGCTGGACGGCGCTGCGGGCAAAAATCACCGCTTGGACCTCGACGATGGTGTCATTTCCGGGGCTCACTTTAAAAGCATAAGCTCCGGCATACGATGGGCCGTCTAGCAGCGCGTAAAAATGAGCGGTGGTCTCGTTCTTGTCCGGCTTTTTCAGCCAGAACTCGCGGAAGCCGGGGAATTCTTCCGCCGTGCCTTCGATGCCAGTGTTCACCGCGATGCCGCGTGAGGAAATTCCGTAACGCTGGTTTTTTCCGAGAGCTCGCCAGTAGCTGCTGCCTTGGAATGCGACTAACTCATCAAAAAGGCCGGGTTGATTCAACTGCGCGTGAAGGCGGAATCCAGCAAATCCGCCGTCTGGTGGCAAGTCGCCGTGCTTTTTCGCGAGAGGGCCATAATTGAAATAGGCTTCTGCTAACCGGACCCGTTGCTGGTGAGTGCTAGTAAACTCATTGAGAATGACCGGCTCTTTGTATTGATAGCCCGGATGGAAAAACATCGCCCGAAACGGCAGCTCTTCAGTCGTCCACAGCGCTTGGTTCGGATTGAAACGAATGTCTCGATACTGATCGTAAGTGAGGTCGTTCATCCACGCCGAGAGAGCTTCAGAATTCGGCGCAACATACGGCTTGTTAGCCAGATCCTTCGCCCGACTTTGAATGGTGTCGAAGCCGATATCCTCGCGTTCCCACGTTTGGCAAAAAACGGACGAGGTGAGGCTGATCGTCGCAATAAGTAATGAAATTCTTCGCACGACGCATTGATAAGACCTTTCCGCCTCAGCCGTCAAGAAAGGCAATTCGGAATTCTTTCATTAAATTTAAAAAATGGGTCGATGCAAGTGGTCTGGTAGGTGAGAATCCTGTCTGTTCCGAAAATTTCCGCTTCCAAGAAAATCACCGGTTATTCTACGCCACTGACTCAGATGCAACAGGCAACATGCCGAATAGTTCTAAGATCTGCTAGTTCTAATCTTTTTTCTCAGCGATTTCGACGCCGGGAGCATCGACACTGTACCAGTGGCAGGCAATGATCTCGGTGACTTCATAGCGAGTGGATTCTTCAGTTTGCGAGCGCCGGATTTTTGCCCGAATCCGGATCATGTCATCAGGGTCGTAATGCGGCAGACTCGAACCGAAAATAGGTTTTTTATCACGCAGTCGTTTGAATGCAGCCGTGAGCAATTTGCCTTCCGTGCTATCGCGTTTGACGAGAATTTCTGGTGATTGAAATCCAGTATCGGCCGGGTTGCCGAAGCGCGGCGCATAAAGAACAAGGCTGATATCGTCGGCACCTTTCCGCTCGGAAGCGAGGCGTTCGCGGGCCAACAGGCGGAATTCGCCGTCGCCAGTTCCAGTTCCCGATAGAAAAAGTGCCCAAGGTTCCGTGCTGTATTTTGCGAAGTGTTCCCAATCGAGCTTCCAATCACCGTTTTCTTCATGAAAGACCGCATCAAATTTTCGTCCGCCTTCTTCTTTCCAAAGCGTCTCGATTACCTTGTTGTCCGGCAAGTTGAGTACGATTTGATCGCTGAGTGAGATCTTGGTTGGATCGATTTTGATCAATGGGTTAGAGCTGTAAAAACGCGCCATCTTCGATGCCGTAGAGGCGGCGTTTAGCACAAATTGGTTTTGTTCCTCCGGAGTGGCGGCGGTGATGAATCCTTGGAATGCCGCATTGTAAAGTGGATATGCATCCTCAAGGAGCATGAGGTCTTTTTGATCGAGTTCAGGAGCTTCTAGCAGTGATCCAACTTCTGCACTTGGGTTGCTGCTGTCTTCCTGCCACAGCCAGCGGGCACCCGACACGATGACAACCAGAAACAACAGCCAACCACAGACGATTTTGATCATCATGTTGTTAGACTTATTTTTTTTCTTGGATCTTTCCTTGCGTCTAGCAGTCCGCGGCGTGTTGGATTCGCTCGTTGTTGTTGGGCGTTCCTTCTGCGGCTCCACCAAGCCGAGGCTCGGTTTGGCTCCACATTTCGGGCAGAATCGATCATCCAGATCCCCAGCTTGAGATTGGAACAGCGATCCACAGCGCCCGCAGTGGAACCAAAATATTTCGGATTTATTCACAGGGGGATTGTATTACGGGCTGATCCATTCCTTGTGAAGCATCTTTCCTATCAACCATTGATTTGGCAGAGCTCCAGCGGGTGAATGTTCGAGTTTCAGCGTGACGGATGTGGGTCGATTCGCCCCACGCAGGATAGCGCCGTGACGAAATATTCGGGCCAGCGTTGGATAGATTGGATCATTTTTGGCGGTGTAACACCAAATGTTGGCTAGTTTATCGGGCGAGAGGAATTGGTAGCATTGAAAATCCGTTTCAGGAAAAGTTGCGGTGTAAAAACTGGTCGGGAAGATCCACCCGCGGATCTCGGTGGAATCTCCTTGGTTTTTCGCTAATTCGGCAAATGTTGCGCTGCCATAGCCAGTAGTCGCCTTCCAATCTAGCAACAATCGTTTGCCATCGAGCACGAATCCGGCCCTGAATTTGGTGGAGTCCGGCAGCTTGCCCTCGAGAAATGCGCAGCGCATGCCATCAATTTCAGACACGCTCCAAGTGCAATTTCCTGCGACGAGCCAGTCTTTGGAAACCCGAGCGGAATGTGGATTTTTGCGGATCAGCGGGGCAACAGCATCTGCATCACGGACAAACGCGAGAAAATCGCTGCTGATTCCGGCACTGACGAATTTTTGGAAAATTTGTTCCGCTTCGGATTGGTGGGTGAGCAGCTCATCGAGAGAATCCAAGTCCGCAACAGGCAAATCATTGGCCTCCAGCACCAGCGAGCGCGTGCCGGGAAGCGGCTGCACCTTGTTCGCTTGATTGATGAAAGGCAGCGCGATTAATCCCAAGATCACCACACTCGCCACTCCGATGCCAGTCCCTAACATCCACCGGATCGATTGTTTTTTCCTGTTCCCCCAATCACCGACCTCTTCTGCATCTGATTTCAGGCTCTTTGCCTGTGGTTTTTCATGGAAAGTAAATAATCGCGGGATTTTTTCTACCTCCAGAATCTTTGGCACCAGTTTCACCACTTCGCGGGTGTGTTCTTTTACTTCTAACCGAGCATCGAGCGTGCGATCCGATTTTAATGTTAGGCTCGACCCAATTTTTATACCTTCGCGGCGGTGTTCGATTGGCTTGGGAAGCGGTTTCCGCTTTGTCGGCAGCGTGGCGATGTCCGATTGTTGTGACGAATCCCAATCGCTAATATCGTCCCGCCCATCATCCGGGGTTGCTTCCGGAACGTGGTTGTTAGGGTCAACAAGGCGGGATGCCATTGGGATTTTAAAAACGAACTCGCCTCAAAGTGGGGCCGAGTCACAACCCATGCAAGCTGCATTTGGCAACAATTTCAAAGCGCGGATCTACGAAGCACCACCAATGCCCAAACTCACCAAGCGGAGCCACAGCGGTATGGCTGCGTAATCAGACTTCGCCATTCGGATAGAGCTGGTGAAACTTGATCGCCTCCACAGCAATGGCCACCGAAGTGCCGAAGATCGTCTCAACACTCGCAGTGCGTGGGATTTGTGCCGCGGGTCGCGACAAGCCCATGATCAACTGCCCGTATGCCTGCGCGCCGGCGATGTGCTGCAAGAGTTTAAGAGAAATGTGCGCGGCATCGAGATTTGGAAAAACTAACACGTCCGCGGTCGGTCTGTATTCGGCGAGCGAGAGTTTGATTTCTGCGGCTTCGGGATCTATCGCGACATCGGCCTGCAGTTCCCCTTCGATTTCGATCTCGAGAAAATTCTTTTTGATTTCGGCTTGTGCTAGAGAGGTGGCGGCAGCCATGCGGCGGGCATCGGGATTTCCCGCGCTGCCTTTGGTCGAGTGACTGAGCATGGCGACTAATGGTTTGCGGCCGAGAAAATGGTGAGCCAGTTTTCCCGTTTCGATCGCAATCGAAGCAAGGTCGTTTACATCAGGATTCGGGATCAAACCGCAGTCAGCTAACAATAACAATCCGGAGCGGCCAAGATTTTTGAGATGGTCCCCAACAAGGATAGAAACGCCGAAAATTTTTGGCACGGTGGGCAAGGGCTTGATCGTGTGCAGCAGTGCGCGAAAATACGCGGCGGGCATCACCTGATTGCCGCCCACAATGGCGTCCGCTTGGCCGTATTGCACCATCAAAGCGCCGAAATAATGCGGTCTAACGACAATTTCCTCCGGTTTCCCGATGCTCATTGTCCGGTAGCGCGCCATGTTTTCCACCCGCTTGCAAAACAACCCAAAGTCCGTAGCCAGCGGCGGATCGATCAAATGCACAAATTTAAGCGAAACCGAATGTTGCGCAGCCAGCGCACGGATCTGGTCGCGGTTTCCTAACAAAATCGGAGCCACTACCTCATCCTTCACCAGTCTTGCCGCCGCTTCGATCACACGAATGTCCTCTCCCTCGGTGAAAACCACACGTTTCGGGTGCCTGCGGAGCTGGTCAAGGAGATGGGAAATCACATCCTTGCCAATCATGGGGTTTGTGGAAATATCAATCATGCAAACTGCGGCGCTTGCACCGCTGGCAGACTCTAGTATGAATCGTCGCCGGGATTCAACCCGATTCATTCCCTAGTTTCCATGCCTGCCGATTACCACACCCACACGCCGCTCTGCCGCCATGCTTGCGGCGAACCCGAATCCTTCGTGGACGCTGCAATCGCTGCGGGATTGACTGCATACGGCATCTCCGATCACGCGCCCCAAATTCCCGAGCCATTCGATGACTGGAGAATGATGACTGCCGAGCTTCCGCAGTATTTCGAGTGGGTTCAGCGCGCTCGCGATCATGCGGCTGGCCGCATTCCAATTCGTATCGGACTGGAATGTGATTGGCTCGCTGGCTGCGAAACATGGATCGCAGATCTCGCAGCGCGTCATCCGTGGGATTACTTGATAGGCTCCGTCCATTATTTGGGCGACTGGGATTTCGATAATCCTAACTGGATTGGGCGCTGGGCGAAATATGACGTCGCAGAAGTCTGGACTCGCTATTGGCAAACCTACGCAGAAATGGCTAACAGCGGAATTTTCGACATTCTGGGTCATCCAGATCTAGTGAAAAAATTTGCTCATCGCCCAGAAGGGGATCTTAGCCGCTTTTATGGACCCGCCATTGATGCCATTGCCGCATCCGGCTGCGCAATCGAAGTCAACACTGCGGGTTGGCATAAACCCTGTGCTGAAGCCTATCCAGCAGCCGATTTTCTTGAGCTTGCCTGTTGCGCTGGCATTCCGTTAGTTATTTCGTCAGACGCTCACGCACCGGAAGAAATTGCTCGTGATTTTCCCAAAGCCATCCAGTTGGCGAAAGCCGCAGGCTACCGCGAAACCTTGCTTTTCCACCAACGCCAACGATCGTTCGAATCCCTCTGAGCGATCCTTTCCTCGCCGCAATTTGATCGCAACCCAGAACAATAATGTGGGGCCTCGCCCCATAGGCGCTAACTTAAGAAAATCCCACATAGAGAAATGGTTACGGCAGCC
>ENA-OFCF01000109-OFCF01000109.1-metagenomes-genome-assembly--contig:-NODE-109-length-40706-cov-4.898477_pt1 | contig 40706 bp, 29 predicted proteins | sample MGYA00153387_OFCF01 | MGnify analysis MGYA00153387 | reverse complement strand
GATGTCATCGAATCGTGGGCGTCCCCGATCAGTGACGAACGCGAGGGTGCTGCCGCGAACACTCGGCAGGCGGCTGAACCGCTGCATCCACACGGTGCGCTGCCGCGAACACCGCAATGTCCCCGCTCCGCTCCCTTGCTTCCGGAATGCGACCATGCCGGTTCGTGCCATAGCTAACATTTGTAGTTTTGCGCTCATCTCGTTGCTCGCGGCATGTACCGCGCTCACCAGTACGACGCGCATCGAGCCCGGGAAGGCATTCCGACTTGGCGGCGGTCAGCCTGGAGTGTTTCTCGTTCGGGGAAGCAATACAGGATCCGTCGCGGTCGTCGTGTTTTCCGAAGTGGCCGGAAAGCGCGACAGCATCGTCACCCTCGCGCCTGGTGCGCCCGTGGACGCCCGGTTTGAAAGCAATGCAATGGCGATTTTCATGAACACCTCGTCAACCCGCACGGCGATTGTTGCGATCAAGGTGACAGGCGACATCAGCGCGCTGCGAATGGGCTACGAGCCGAACGTGAAGCGCTGACAGAGTGCGCCGCGCTGGGCAACCTGGTTCATCGAGTTGCCCGGCCCATGCACCAGCTCGCGAATCAGCGGCAGCGGGTCGTCGTCATTTCAGAGGCTCCGACACGAAGCCCCTGCCGTCCGCGTCACGTGCGCGTTGACCATTGGTCTGCAGATCGCGCGCCGACACCGCTAGATAATGCCGCTGACAGTGCATGCAGAGCTTCCGGCGTTGCGTGCATTGTCAGCCGCATCTGACGAGTCAAATCAGTATGCGCGCTCTCCCTCAGCGCATCGAGGATTCTTGATGGCGTGATCCCGTCTGCTGGTGATGCGGAACGTTCAGACCGTGCTGCGACGACGGCGCGCGATCCCCGCCAGTGCGAGCAGGCCAGTGCCCATCAGCACGACGGTGGCCGGCTCCGGCACGACGCCGACATCGACGTCAGGATTCGGGCTGTTGAACGTTATGTCGTCGAACACGTACCGGTTGCCGATATTGGTGAATGACACCGACTGGGCAATGCCGGCGAAGCTCACGGACGCTTCGACAAACGGGCAGAAAGCGCTGGCGGGGTATCCAGGGCACATGCCCGATGGGGTCGCGAGCAAGGCACGCGAAGCCAGCATGGCACCCGTACCGTTCAATCCGCTCCATACTGAAAAGCTGCCGATGTTATCCTGCGATGCGTAGAAAAACGAAAATCCAGTCACGAATCCCTGCGTGCGATTCATGAACGACTGACTTTCACCAATGAAGAATAGCCCGGCGCGCTGTGAACCTGCATCGCCGAGGCCACCGCGTGAAGCGCCTGAGCAATTTACCGTAAGGCTGTTCAGGCAGATGGCCCGAGCGCCACTTGAAAACTCGACACCAAAATTCGTGCCGCTGGTGCCATCGGAGCTGGTACCGCCATTGTAAAACCCGTTGATGGCCGCATTGCTCGACGGGTACGTGCGGTTAATCCCCTCGAAGTTGAGGACCTGCGCCTGCGCGGCGGACGCGACGCATGTTGCTGCAGCAACAGCAGTCAAAAATCGCTTCATGTGCATCTCGATGTTGAATTGGACCGGGAAACCAGCGTGTTTGACCGGGCTCAGGTGCAGAGCGCATGCCAAGTTCGAAGTCTGTCCTGGAGTCTGGTACGTTACGGCGTGCGACGGCGGTAAGTCGTTGTCTCACCGACACTTCAGCGGTTTTGCTCGGCCACGGGAGTGGTGCTCGTCGGCCGCATGATGTCTACCGGAATCATCAGCTGTTGCATTGGCGACACATGTCTGTTGGCAGGGCAATACGGTGACAATTTGTACAATACTGGCTGTATCGCTTGCACTGTCATTGAATTGCCAAATTCGTGCTGCGGCATGATGACAGATTTCATGCGCGTCGAGCGCGCGACGGTCGCCACTTCCACACCGCACCAGGAATACCATCCATGATGCCTCTGACCAATCTCTTGCACGTCGTCTCGGCTCTGGCGCTCGTCATCACGGTCGCCCGCGCCGGGCCGCTTGGTGCGCAGGCACCGTCGTCTGTGTCGCAGCAGTCGTCTGGCCCGGTCATCACCGCCGCCGGCCCATCGTTCGTGGTTCAGGCACCGACGTTCATTGCACCGGCGCGCATGGAGATGAAGGCGCTGTTTGAAATCGACGCCGGCGGCGGTGATACGCTCAAGGTGAACGAGCAACTCGTCACCATGGCGCGCTTCTTCAACATCCACGTGCGCAATGGTGTCGCCGAGAGCCGACTCAAGGCGGCCGCCGTCTTCCATGGCGCAGGCTGGACGGCACTCCTCTCCGACTCGGCATTCGCGGCACGCTTCGGAGGCGCGCAGAATCCAAGCCGCAAGCTCGTGCAGGAATTGCTGGCGCATGGTGCACAGCTGGTGCTGTGCGGACAGACCGCCGGCGCGCGGAGCATCAGTCGCTCGGAGTTGTTGCCCGGCGTGAAGGTGTCCACGTCGGCAATGACGGCGATGCTGGCGCTGCAGAACGACGGGTACCGCTACATTCCGTGGTGAATGATTTCGGGTGAAGTGGACAAATTAGGGTGATAATGCAAATAACCGCTCCATGTGCACTTCGTTGCCAACCGCGCGACGCATGCTCGACGAGCGTTCAGCGCGGCTCACCGCCCGTCGCGCGATCGACCCAGCCGGATGGGCCAGGCGGGTGCCAGTCCGGCGTTGATGCCCCAGCGTCGGTCAGTCGCAAGGCCTCGGGCGACATCGACGCGAAGTGCGGCCCACGTCAGACCTGCCAGTTTGATGCGAAGCCCGGCGCCGCCATCCACGTACGTCTGTGCGCGCATCGCCACATTCGCGGACGACATGATCCGCGCTGCGTCGAGAAAGACGCCGGCACCGATCGTGACAGGACCGCGCGTCAGAACGTCGCGGTCACCGGCGGCGCCACCGTGCACGACCGCCCGCGCCGTGCGGGCTGTGGGCAGTACGCCGCTGACGATGAATGGATGCGCCCGGAGCGGAATGTCGCGCGCGAGATCACCACCCGCGATTGGTTGAAGGCCGATGGGTGTCGCAGCTCCGGTCCAGTCGGCTCCGAGTCGGAACGACCAGATGGTGCGCCATCGATCGGGCGGCGGCGTCAATGCGGTGCGAATGCGCAGCCGGTCATATGCCGCCGACGCGTGGAGTGGCGCCGCGTGCTCGACCTCGGCCAGCAGTGCCATGCGATCGCGCTCGTCATGCAGGCCCACGCCTGACGAGAGCGCAATGAAACTACCGCGATTGGCCCAGGTCTCGATGCGCGCTCCGGCCAGCACCTCGATGCCCGGGTGCGCCCAACCGGCGATGTTGATCGCCGACGCGTCGCGTCGTTCATCAATTTCGCGTCCGGCAAAGCGGTACGTTTCCCAGCTGCGCTGTAGTCGCACGATGACCGGTACGCCGAGTCGCGCAGGGATGGCGAGCGAGAGCACGACGCGCGGGTCGGCGTTCTGCCACCGCCATTGCGCCGTCCAGCGCTCGCCCCGGCCAAGTGGCGAGTGGACCGACAGGCTGGCGTCACGACGAATCCCGGCATCGAGTGCTGCGCCAACCAGCAGCTGCGGCAGTGGCGTGACGACTGGATGCTCGAGGACTGTCGCACGCACTTCGACGGCGGCGCCTTCAACGGCGGTATACTCGACGCGCGACATCACCAGCGACGGAATGTCGGAGAGTCGACGTCGGGACAATGCCAAACGATCCGACGTGAGCTCGCGTCCAGTGCGGAGGCTCATCGCGTCGTGCAGCACGCGGAAGCGCGTATGCGACGAGCCGTCGATGCGGACCAGGTCCAAGGCAGGCAATCCGATGCTGTTCCACGCCTGTAGTGCACCGCGCGCATCTCTGGCGAGATAACGACTGCTTGCAAGCAGCTGCCAGCCCAGCGTGTCGTGCGGTGCTCGCAACACGTACGCCTGCGCCAGCTGCACGGTCTCGATGGTCCTGCCCTGGCGGAATCGGATGCCTGCGAGTTCGCGCAGCAACAGTGGCTCCGCCGGGCAGTGTGTGGCAGCGAGTTGGAGCAGGGAATCGGCGGCGTTCAGACGCTGCGCCGACGCGGCATCGGCTGCCATGTCCAGCCACGGCGTACATGGCAGCGAATCGAGCGTGGTTTGCGTCGTTCGCTGCGGGGGTGGCGTCGGTGTTGACGACGTCGATGGCTCTGAAATGGTCGGCGCGGTCGGCGCGGGCCGTGCGAACAGCGCCCACCGATTCGCGCCGCGCCAGCGCCGCATGAACTCTGCGGTATCGACAGTCACAAACGGGGCAACCGCCGGATCGTGAAAGGTGATCCGGCCGTTTGACATGCCGAGCAGCACGACGTAGTGGTAGCGATTCGTCGACATGCGAATCAGTGCGATGACCGGCATGCTGTCGGCGAGCGACTGCTGGAGCTGTTCCGCGGTTGCGGCGGTCGCGCGGACCGACCACGCGCGCGCTGCCATGGCCGTCGCCATGTCGGTGGTACGAATACCGCCTTCATCGCGACGGACCAGACCTGCGAAGTCCTCGGCATGCACGCCGCGGCGGCCCCACCATCGCTCGATCATCGCGATGGCGGCACCGCCGCAGAGCAGCAGCGATTGCGACACGTACGGAACCTGCAACGTGGCAGGTCGTCGGGAATTCGTGGTCTCGCGTTTGACACCCGCGAACCGGCCGGTCGAACATGCCGTGCACAGCGCGAGCAGCCCGTGCACCAGCCACCGGCCAGTGTGCATTGTGCGGACGTGCTGGATCAGCGAGTCAGCAGGATGAGCAAAAGCAGAATGATGATGATCGCCGTGGTGCTGATCACGACCGTCGAGTCGCCGCCAGCGAGAATTTCGTCAGCGAGGCGCTGCGTGCCCGCCTCGTCGAGAGCGGCTATGCGTGACGCAACGCCATCAGCGCTCAAGCCCATGGTGCCGGCAACCGCGAGGGCCCGATCCGACGTCAGCGCGGTGCTCACGACGGAGCGGCTCCGGTCCTGACGCGTGACGACGGCCGCATTGAGCGAGCTGACGTCAATGGTGCTGCGGGTCTGTGCGGCAAGCGGTGATGCGAGACTGAATGCAGCGACCGCCGCAAACAACGACAGGGACTTGGAATGTGACACGAGTGCTCCATTGGTGTTGTGCCTGCCGCTGATCCATGATCGTTCTGCGTGCGGGACAGGCGGTGTGCGAACCCAGCAGTTGCATGGGTCATGCCGTACCATGGCGAACGCTGCCTTAGATGACGCTCGTCAGGTGTGCGCCTTGGTGCGGTCGGGAGTCGTACAGTGACAAGTTAAGCACCCGTTTGCCAGAAACAGCCCGGTTGAGCGTCGGATCCGGGTTCGCCCCCGCTCGCGACCCGGTCCCGTGCTCCGGGGTTTCGAGTTCGCGAGCAGTGCGAGTATCCTCGCGAGTATGTGTCGCGTGATCAGAACTTGTACGCCAGCCCTGCCTGGATCTGGTACGGATCGCCGGTCTTGCGCAACACGCCCGCATTCTGGTTCACCGTATATCGGTACCGGCGCGTGGCCTGATCGAAGCCCGTCACGTTGAGCAGTGACTGCGAACCGCCCAGTGTCTGCACGCTGCCCCATTGGCTGTTGAGCAGGTTGGCAAAGTTGAAGATGTCGATCGTCAGCTCCGCTGCCTGACCGCGTGCCGTCCCGATACGCTTGGCAATGCGCAGGTCGAGGCGCTGCTGCCATGGATTGTAGATCGCGTTCCGTTGTGCAATACGACCGAGATTGCGACGCAGGTAGCTGGCGATGATGCTGTTCGGATTATCCATCAGCTGTTGCATGCCGGTGGCGACGGTCGCCGGCGTATTCGGATTCGCCGGATCGAAGATGAAGGCGAGGTCGTTCGGATTTGGTGTTGCATCGCCATTGATGTCGCGGCTCACGACCAGCGAGAACGGCCGGCCGCTGGCACCGACATACCGGGCACTGGCCCGGAATCCCCAGATTGCCGGCAGCGAGCCGAAGACGACGGCCTTGTGACGGAAATCGCTGTCGGACTGGCCCCACAGCCTGGTCAGGTCGTTCGGATCACCGCTGTTCGGTGTGTTGGTCGCGGTGGTCGAGACGCAGCAGTTGTACGAACTGTTGTCACGTGTGCTGTTGAGCGTGTACGACATGTTGATCGAGGCATCGCGGTACGGACTCAATCCAAGTTCGAGCACCGCCGAGCGCTGATCCAGCTTTCCCAGCGGGACAAGTTCGAGCACGCGACCGACCCGTGTGGTGGCAAAGCTGTTCGGACCGAAAACGTTGCCAGCGGCCGTGATCGTGGCAGCGGGCACCCAGACCGGCCGGTTGCCTTCGTTGTCGAGCGTGAAGAATGGCTGCGCGACGCGGTTGCGATCGATGTAGTGATAGTTATTCCAGGCGTTTGCGTAGAAGAGCGAGCCGCTGAGCGTGATACGGTCCGTGATTCGCCGCTGGTAGCTGACGTTCGCCTTCGCCGTGCTCGGCGTCTGGAAGTCTGGATTGATGAAGTCCACGCGCGTGGTGGTGGCGACACCCGGAATCAGGCCGGGTATGGTGGCTGGGTCGGCGCGGAACGCGTTGTAATCGGGTGCTGGCACCAGCGCACCGCGCACGTCGATGCCTGCCTGCTCCACACCGCTGTTGAGGATGTGGTTGACGTGCGCGTAGTAATGTGGCTGCGCGCTGAACAGGCCCGCACCCATGCGCAGCAGATTGCGCCCGTCACCCGTCATGTCCCACACCAGTGCGGCCCGCGGCTGCACGTTGTTCCAGTCTGTGGGTGTGTTGTCCGTGCGGAAGCCGAGTGCCTGGTCCGCCGTTGCATTGAATTTTGCCGAGGTGAGGAAGCTCGTGACGTCCCACCGGAGGCCGAGCGTTGCACTGAGTCGCGGCGTCGGATGCCACTCGGTCTGCACGAATGCCGCTGCGTCCAGCACCCACTGGTTTGCCGTTGGCGTCGCACTGAGCAGCGGCACATTGCGCCGGTAGCGATCAGCGCGACCCGCCTCGAGATCGGCCAGGCTGTTGAAGTTGTACTGCCCACCCGTTTCAATGGAGAGGTAGGTCTCAAGGTTGGTGAGCGAGTTGTCGAAGCCGAACGTGATGTTCTGGTTGCCGCGCTGCCAGTTCGTCGTGTTCAGCAGTTGGTACTGCGTCTCGCGATTGCGTTCCGGAGCGAAGCGATGGCCGCCGAACTGCACCGTGGTCTGTGCCGGTGTGCCGTTGGGCAGCAGCGAGTTGATGAGCACCTCACCACGCGGCAGGATCGAGTTGGGCACGAATGCGCGACGTGCGTAGCTCACCGCAAGCTTGAGTTCGTTCTGCAGCGTTGGCGAGAACGAGGAGCGCAATGAAGCCAGGCCCTGGTTTTCGAGCGAATTGAAGCTGTGCCGTGACTCCTCCAGCAGTGCGCGACCCTGATCACTGAGCCCGTTCTGCGGATTGTTCCATCGCGAGAAGTTGTTGCGTAACGTCAGCAGGTGCCGATCGTTCAGGCGCCAGTCCAACCGGGCAAAGGCGGTGCGCGCGAGCGGCGTGCGCGCGTACGCGCCAGTGGGTGCGGTGGAGCGCATGCCGTAGCGTCGGCCGAGAATGTCGATCAGGCGGGTCAGCGAATCCTTCGACAGACGAGCGTCGATCTGGTCCTGTGGCGTGCGCAGGTCAAGCACGAAGTATGGTTCCTGCTGGTTCTGCTGATCGTAGACCACGAAATAATGCAGCTTGTCACTAATCAGCGGTCCGCCCAGTGATCCACCCCACTGCGTGATCTGCTGCTGTCGCAGCGCGCGAGGCCGACCAAGGAAGTCTTTCGTGCCGGAGAGCTGTTCGTTGCGATGATAGGCGAAGATGCTGCCTTCACGCACATTCGTACCGCTCCGCGTCACCGCACTGATGGCGCCGCCGCCCTGTCGTCCCATGGTCACGTCGTACCCGTTCGTGACGATCTCGAACTCCCGGATGGCCGCCAGTGAAACGGTGTACGGGCCGCTGCCGACCTGTCCGCCGCCGAGCTGGTTGCGTGCGCTGACGCCATCCACACGGACGTCGGTGGACGTCGTGCGCGCACCACCAATGTTGAAGCCGCTGCCGCTCGTGGTCGGTGCAAGCAGCGCCAGGTCCGTGAATTGCCTGTTCTGGACCGGAAGCTCGGCGATCTCATCCTGTGAAATCTTGGTGCTGGCACCGAGTCGTGCGCGCCGTGCGCCTGTGGCGACCTCCACGCGCACCACCTGCGCCTCGAGCTGCTGCACTGCGGGCTCGAGTCGGAACGTCAGCTCGGCACGGTCGCCCTGCGTGAGGCGGAAACCTTCCTGCACCTGTGCGCGCAACCCAAGGCGACGAACGGAGACGCGGTACGGGCCGCCAAGTGGCAGGTGCAGGAAAATGAAGCGGCCGTTGGTGCGCGACGTCCCTGCGGCGGTGTAGCCAGTCCCCACGTTCCGGATCTCGATCGACGCGCCAGGCAGCGGCTGGCCCTGCGCATCGAGTACACGTCCGGCAACCGAGGCATCTGTGCCCTGTGCTTTCAGCACCGCGGCCGATGCGACGAGCAGGAAGAGAACGTGAAGCCATCCGTGACGGCAGCGTGTGAACAGGTCGACTGGGAAGATGCGCATGAAAGGCTCACAGGAGACGGTTTGCCAGCTCGTGAGCCACAAGAACTACCCGCGCCTGGTCTCGGTCTCGCGATGAGTTGTCACATCGCGGTCGGCGTCGCGTCACGAATCATTCACGGCGGTGTTGCGGCTTCGTGCCCATGAACTCGAGCGGACCGGTCGGCGCGTCGATGTCGGCGCGCACCAGTCGATTGACAGCTCACGGACTCAGCTGATCGTGTCGAGCGTCGCCCACTTCCAGTCCTGACCTGCCTCCAGCTCTTCGCGCCCACGCGCGCTCACTTTATTGTTCCGGTGGCCGAATTCTGCGCACGGAGGCGTGAATGGCAGCGACGAGAGCGCCACAATCTTCAGCGGGTCCAGTCGCCGCTGGCGGGGCGACAGCGGGAGGCACCGTCAATCTTTTTGACGGCGCAGGCGACGTGCGCGCGCTTGGCCGCATGCATGACTGGGCCTCCACGCCGCTCGGCGCACTGGAACGGTGGTCACCGACGCTGCGTGCGGCCGTTCGCCTGGTGCTCGACGCGCCTGTGGCAATGTGCCTGCACGTCGGACCTGAGTTCGTGGCCATCTACAACGACGCGTATCACACTGTGCTTGGATGTCGCCATCCGGCAGCACTTGACGCGCCGGCCGCGACGCTCTGGGCAGGCGCCTGGCCTGAGATGCAGGCGCACTTCGCCTGCATCGTTGCCGGCGGACCAGCCGTGGAGCTGCGCAACGTGCAGTTCGTGCAGGTGCCGCTCGACGGTGCCGTTGCGGCAGACTTGACCGTGCATGTGGCGCTGAGCGCCGTGCGCGAGGAATGCGCCGACGAAGCGGGCTGCAACGTGATCGCCGTGCTCGCTCACGTCTCCGAGGCGATCAGCCGCGAGCGCGCCGAGGCGGAACGACTGAGTTTGATTCTCGACAGCGAGCGACAACAGATGCGCGCGCTCATCGAGCTGATGCCAGTGCCGGTGGCATTCCATCGAAGTCCGGATCATCGGATCGAAATCGTCAATGGGGCACTCAGCAAGATCAGCGGTGGACGCGACCTCACGGGCCTGACGCCGGCGGAGGCGTATCCGGAGGTGGTGGGGCAGGGAATCCTCGAGCGCTACGACGAGGTGCTGGCGACCGGCATGCCGTGGATTTCGCGGGAGACGTATGCCCGCGTCGACCGGCGTGGGCAGGGCCTGGAAGACGCCTGGTTCGATCTCCGCTACGAGCCGGTTCGCACTGCCGATGGCCGCATCATCGGCATCCTCAATTTTTCGGTGGATGTCACCGAGCAGGTCGTCGCGCGACTCGGGGTTGAGCGCCTGTTGCGCGAGTGCGAGGCGGCGCGAGCGCAGGTCTTATCCACGCTCGAGAGTATTGCCGACGCGTTTTATGCACTCGACGCGAATTATTGCTTCACCTACGTCAACCGCATGGCCGAGCAGCTGTGGGGGGGGGCGAGCGACACGCTGCTCGGCCAGAGCATCTGGACGGCGTTCCCGGCGGGCGTTGGCACCGAGATACACGCGCGCATGGACGAGGCGATGCATGAGCGTCGACCCGTGCATTTCGAGGCAAAGGCGCAACTGCTGGACCGATGGGTCGATGTCAGCTTCTATCCTGACGACGCGAGCGGCGGCCTGGCCTGCTACTTCCGCGACGTCACGCAGCGACAGCACGCCGAAGCGAAGTTGCTCGAGTCGCAGGAGCGTTACCTCTCGCTGGTCAATGCCATCGATCAGGGATTCTGCACGCTCGAGGTGCAATTCGACGATGCGGGCACACCAGTCGACTACCGATTCATCGAGATCAGTCCGTCGTTCGAGCGCCAGACCGGCATCGTGGACGGTCTTGGTCGCTGGATGCGCGACATCGCACCTGACCAGGAACGCCACTGGTACGAGCGCTATGGCCGCGTGGCGACGACGGGTGTCCCGGAACGCTTCGAGGCCAACTCCACGCCGCTGGATCGGTGGTGGTCCGTGTATGCATTTCGGGTCGGCGATCCGTCGCTTCGCCACGTCGGCGTACTGTTTCACGACATCTCGCAGCGCAAGCATGCCGAGGCCGAACGCGAGCGATTGCTGCAGTTCACGGTCGCGGCGCGCGCGGAGGCGGAAAACGCGAACCGTGCGAAAGGTGAATTCTTGACGGTCATGAGTCATGAACTGCGCACGCCGCTGAATGCCATTGGCGGATATACCGAGTTGATGCAGCTCGGCATTCGCGGTCCGGTGACCAAGGAGCAGCTCGGGGATCTCGCGCGCATTCAGCACAGCCAGCAGCACCTGCTGGGTTTGGTGAACGAGGTGCTGAACTACGCGAAGCTGGAAAGCGGCTCAGTCACATTCGAGCTCCGCGATGTCGCCGTGCGCGAGTCCATGCTGGCAGCGGAAGCACTCGTGTCGCCGCAGGCGCATGCGCGCGGATTGACGATTTGCGTCGGCGAGTGTTCGTCGCACCTCACAGTCCGCGCCGACCCGGAGAAGTTGATGCAGGTACTCGTCAATCTGCTGGCGAATGCAGTGAAGTTCACCGACGCCGTGCACGCGGGCGTGTTGCAGGCTCGCATCGATGTGTGGTGCGAGGCAGAGGGCGCCTTTGGCGCGTACCGGGTGCGCGATTCCGGGATCGGCATCCCCGCCGACAAGCTCGCGTCGATCTTCGAGCCATTCACGCAGGTGACGTCAGGGCTCACGCGGCCGCACGATGGCGCTGGACTGGGACTGGCGATCAGCCGCGATCTGGCGCGTGGCATGGGCGGAGACCTGACGGTCACGAGTCAGGTCGGCGAGGGCAGCATCTTCACGGTGACACTGCCGCTGGGTCAGGACCTCGAAACCGCTGTTTGATCAGTCGGAGTACGGATAGTCCGGGTCCGACAATCGTTTTGCCAGGGAGAGCCCGTCGGCTCCAGCCAGGTCATGCACCATCTCGACCAGCCCCTGACTGAGGTGGCTCCCGAAGCGCACCAGGTTGATCACGCGGTGACGCTTGCCCAGCAACCAGACCATCGCGGTCTTGTCGGCCTTCGCAATGTTGCAGGCCAGGCAGCAGAGCACGAGGTTGTCGCGACGGTCGTAGGCAGTCATCCCGCGACGCGGGGCAACATGATCAAGCGTGAGGTCGCGCGCGGTGACGCGCTTCGCGCAGTAGGCGCAGGTGAGACCATGCTGTTTGACCAGCCAGACGCGTGTCTCGGCATACGCAGCGCGGCCCGTCGGCATCGAGGTCAGCGGCGAGGCAGCATGCGCGCCGCGTCCGCGCGCGCGTGCACGCGGCTTGGCGCCGCTCGCCGCCGCGGTGGTACTGCGTCGTGCCGGCGGCGTGTCGTTCGATGAAGGCATCAGGTAAGGCAACAGGTGATTCGGTTCAGGCGGTTGGTCGGTATGCGGCGTGACGCGGCGCCGGATGGGCGCGGCGATCGGAGCCAGCGGGAAAGTTATGCGACGGTGACATCGCGGGAGTGCGGCGTCCTCGAGAGGGCGGCAGTCCGCTGTGAGTGTCGACCGCTGCCATGGCAATCCGCAGCCGACCCGCAGCCAGCCCGTGGCGTGGCACGGCGTCGCGGGGCACCTTCACAATCTCACTCCCGCGAGGCTGATTCGAGCGCATGATCCATTCACGAATTGCCCGTATCATGCACGATGCCTGCGGCCTATTGGTCATTGTTTCGGCACCGTTCCTCTCCGTTCCGCTGCATGCACAACGCGTCGACTGGCCCAGCGCCAGCGGTGATGCCGGTGCGATGCGCTATGCGCCCGTCGCAGACATCGATCGAGCAAACGTCAGCCGACTGAAGGTGGCCTGGCGCTGGAGTACCGGCGAGAAGAGCGTGGTCGCCGCACCTGACCGCAAGGCCGCACGACCCGGCCTGTTCCAGGCGTCTCCGGTGGTGATCGGCGACACGCTGTATGTCTCCACGCCATATGCGGCCGTCGCGGCACTCGATGCGACGTCCGGACGTGAACTCTGGAAGTATGATCCCGAAGTCTGGCGCATGGGCCAGCCGTCGAACGGCACTGGCTTCGTGCATCGCGGCGTGGCCACGTGGTCGTCGGCGAAGGAACGCCGGATCTTCATCAATGCGCGGTACCGGCTCATTGCGCTGGATGCGGCGACCGGCCGTGTGATCCCGTCATTCGGCGCGAACGGCGAGGTGGACCTCACGGCACAGTTGCGTCGCCCCACCAACCGTGCGCACTACACCAACACGTCGCCACCGGTGGTGTACGGCGACCTCGTGATCGTGGGCAACGGCGTGGGTGACCGCCTGCGCTACCGCAACGATCCGCCAGGCGATGTGCAGGCGTTCGACGTGCGCACCGGGCGGCGCGTGTGGAGCTTTCACACGGTGCCCGATTCCGGCGAGTTCGGATGGGACACGTGGGAGGACGGCTCCTATGCCTACATGGGCCACACGAACGTGTGGGCGCCGATGAGTCTCGATGCCGCGCGCGGCCTGCTGTTCCTGCCTGTGTCCACGCCAACCAACGACTGGTACGGCGGCGATCGCAAGGGTGACAACCTGTTCGCCGAATCGGTCGTGGCGCTGGATGCGCGCACGGGGCGACGCGTGTGGCATTACCAGATCGTGCATCACGGCCTCTGGGATTACGACCTGCCCGCACCGCCGGTGCTGGCGACGATCCAGTGGAAGGGCGCACCGCGTGACGTGGTCGCGGTGCCGTCGAAGACCGCGTGGATCTATGTGTTCGATCGCGTGACGGGTGCGCCGATCTGGCCCATCGTGGAACGGCCGGTGCCGGCGAGCGACGTGCCTGGCGAGCGCGCGTCGCCCACGCAGCCCATGCCAACACTGCCCGCGCCATTCTCCCGCCAGGAAGTGCGCGAATCGGACCTGATCGACTTCACGCCCGAGCTGCACCGCCGCGCGCGCGAGCTGTTTGCGCAGTACCGCAGCGGTCCGATCTTCACACCGCCCTCGCTGCAGGGCACGATCACCATGCCCGGCGCGATCGGCGGCGCGGGGTGGGGCAGTACGTCATATGATCCGGAGACGCACACCCTGTTCGTGAAGGCCACGAACAGCCCCGCACTCTATCGCATCCAGCAGGGCCAGCCGAACGACACCATCGGCTTTACCTATACCGCCGATCTCGTGCACAGCGGACTTGGCGTGACCGTCGATCCCGACTCCGGGAAGGCCGATCACCTGCCGCCTGAACAGCTTCCGCTGATCAAGCCGCCGTACGGCACGATGACGGCAATCGACATGGACACCGGACGTCGACGCTGGCAGGTGACGCTGGGTGACACGCCGTCGATCCGTCAGCATCCCCTGCTCGCGGGCGTGACACTTCCACCGCTGGGTGTGGCAGGTGCACCCGGCGGCACAGTCACGAAGGGTGGGCTGCTCTTCGCCACCGGCGGCGGCACGGTGCTCTACGCGCTCGACACGCGTGATGGTCGCGTGCTCTGGCAATTCGATCTGCCTGCGGGCCGCGGCTACGCGAATCCGGTCTCCTACCGCGGGGCCAATGGCGTGCAGTACATCGTAATTGCCACGGGCGGCGGCGACGATGCGGAACTCGTCGCTTTCTCACTGGATGGCGCCCGCTGAACCGGGGTGCCATGCGGCACCGTGTGCGCGCGCACGACGACGGGCGCCGCACCTGCCAGAGGGAAATCAGTCCGCGGGCGTGGCGGCACGAGACGTTGCCGCCGACAGCGCCAGCTGCACCTCGCGCACCAGACGCAGCGGCGCCACCGGCTTGGCGAGATAGCCATCGCAGCCGGCGCGGAGCGCATGCTCGCGATCGGCCGGCAGCGCATGCGCGGTGAACGCCAGGATGATGATATGCTGTGTCTCGGGATCGCTCTTGAGCGTCCGCGTTGCGGTCCAGCCGTCGATGTCCGGCATGCCGACGTCCATCAGAATCAGCACGGGCTTCTCGAGTCGTGCCAGTCGCATGGCCTCGGCGCCGGTCGTTGCCTCGATGACGCGATACCCCGAATGACGAAGCATCGTCGATGCGATCATCCGGTTGTCGGGGTTATCCTCGGCCACCATCACCAAGGGTGCCTCGCCAGCGGGCGGACCTGCCGCATCGTTCAAGAAAATTGAGTTCATCACGGTCGTGTGGTCACGCGAGTGGGAAACGTGGGGACGTGGAATGCATCGGGAATGAACACCGCGGGAAAGGCACGTTTGACCAAGCCGTTCCCGCATGTGATGCGTTCGGACGCTGGAATCATGCGGAGACCGGTAACGTGAAGACCAGCGCGCGGCGCGACTCGTGCGGCACGGCGGTCACGTCGCCGCCAATCACGCGGGCCATCAGGCGCGCGTGAGGCAGTGACAGCGCTGGCGGGCGTGCTGGCGGAAGCCCGGGACCGCGCGTGCGATCGAATGGCACGAAGACCGCGTCGACTCTCGAGGCAGCGATCGGCTCACCGCTGCTCTCGATCAGCACCTCCACGTGATCGTCGGACACCGCGACGTCCACGTTCACCTGACCGTCGGCGCCTGCGGTATCGAGTGCATCGCGCAGCAGCTCGGCCACCACGGTCATTGCGGCTTGCACGTCCACCAGCACGGTCACGTCGGCCGCATCGAGCACACGCGCCTGCGAGGGGTGCTGATCAGCGTGCATGTCGGTGCTGCGACTGATCTGCACTCCCTGGACAGCCGCGCGCGACCCAATCTTCTCGATGCCACCCTGCACGATGTCGGACATGACGGCGAGTGTCGGCACCAGGCGCACCGCACCGGCGTCGAGTTCCGCATAGGCCATGAAGTCGGTGATGATCCCGACCATGATGTCCTGGTTGCGTGTGATGCGCGCGAGCACCTCCGCCTGTGCCGTCGTGACGGGCCCGTGCATACCCAGTCGCAGCAGCTCCGCGTACCCGCCAATCGCGCCCAGCGGCGTGCGCAACTCGTGCGCAAGCCCCTCGAGCACACTCAGCGTGGTCTTTTCCGTTGTCATGCCATGCTCCATATCCGACGCGGGTATGATCAACTCCATCATCGTCACCATCGCAAGGTATGCCGCCGCAAAGCGCGTCGACAGGCGACGAGGAATGGCCAAGGTCGCTCCAGGTGCACGCGCACATCGGAGGCTCGCGCCGTTCAGCATCTGCATTACGCCGTCAGCGCCGCGGTGAATGGCCGTCGCAAACGGCCCTGATTTCTGACACGCGGCATTGCATCACACTGATCAGCGACAGCGCACGCCAACGGAAAATTGTACTCGAGTCCGGTCAGCTGGCCGATGTGTCTTTTCATAAGCAGGGAGCCGCTGCGATGTGCCGTGCACTGAGCCGCCTCATGTCACCTGCGTTGCACACGTGCAGCGCAGGTGCCCGTGGAGTGATCGCAGCGCAGGTTGCCGAACCCGACTGCTTGGCGACGAATAGACCTTCACGCAGGGCGCATCACGGTGCACCGCGTCGCTCGTCTGTGTTCGCCAGGTGCGGCAGTGAGTGACGAGGTCACGCGCGCATTCGCAGTCGTCGTGCAGATGCATTCCGACACTGCATGAGCACTGCGCAATCGTACGGGCCGGACCGTCACTCCGGCATCTTTGTCATCTCGAGTACGATCGCCTGACGAAACTGCGAATGATCGCAGCTGGTGCAGCGTTGCTCATGGCGGCCGCCTCGCCCGCACTGGCGCAACCGGTGAACTGCACCGCCACCGGCCGCTTTACGAGTGCCTGAGCAGCGTGCAACAACGCGTCCGCGCTGAGAATGCCACGTGTTCGTTCGACGCATTGCATTTCGTGTTCAACGGCACGAGCGCGATCAACATCGACAGCAACACGGTTGCGAGCCTGCGTTCGTTTCTGCTGACTGGTATGAACGCCAACATGACGATTCCATCGTGGCACGGCCACGTTCGAGTCGTTCATCAGCCAGACGACGCCATCCAACGGCAACACCTCGTTTCTCGGCTCAGTCATGGGCTCGGTCACGATTGGCGTCGGCGGCAATGTCAGCTCCCTCATCTGGCTGCCGACGAGTCAGGCCAGAACCATCGAGAACACCCAGTACGAACTGACCTATCACACCATCAAGCCGGCGGCTGATCGCGGGTCAGCGGTACTCGTAAACAATCTGCGAGGCATCAGCACGACCGTCATGACGAAGGTCGTTTCTGAATCATCGACGGAGCGATTGCCACGTACCGGCTTGGCGGTGTTGTTCCGCATGGCGCTTCAGCGCAGGAACGTTCACGCGATTCGTGCAGATCGTCCGGACATGAGGATGATAAAAAAGCCCAGGTGACAGTGGAGTCACCTGGGCTTTTCCGCTGACGCAACAGGACATCGCGCCTGCGACGTCGTCACGGCGCCGCGGCAGACGTCTCGGCGAGCAGTCGTTTCAGGGCTGGAAAGTCGACCGGCTTGATGAAGTGATGTGTGAAGCCCGCGGCAAGCGCCTCGCGCTTGTCCTCCTCGCGACCCCAGCCGGTCAGTGCGACCAGCACGATGCGCCCGGAATCCGGCGCTTGCCTGATTCGCGCAGCAGCCTCGTAGCCGGACAGCTTGGGCAGTGTGATGTCCATGAGGATCAGGTCCGGATGCAGCTCCGCCGCCATTTCGACGGCAGCCAGACCGTCGTAGGCAGTCTGGGCGTCGTGACCCAGCATGCGCACCACCGCCGTGAGGCTGTCGGCGCTATCCACATTGTCATCCACCACGAGCACGCGACATCGCGATGGCGTCATCACCAAGGGCTCCGCGCTCATACCGGCATTCCCGCTGCGCCGCGACGTTGCACTGATACTCCGCGTGTATGAAAGCTGTGCTGGCCGTCGTTGGCGCGAACCTGCGCCGCGAGTCTCGAGCGCATCGACGGGACAGGGGAGTTAGTCCAGACCGCTTCGCCGCGCAAGCGCACGCGGCGAAGCGGACTGTGCACCGTCGCGGGCGCACATCAGTCCGCAGCCTGCCGACGCCCGTGCTCCGCGATGGTTCTCCTGATCTCGTTCAGCAACTGATCGGGCGTGAACGGCTTGTGCAGGAAATTCGTGCGTGGGTCGAGCACTCCGTGGTGCACGATGGCATTGTCGGTGTAACCCGACATGCACACGTGTACAGCGAACCGGGGCTTGGCACGACATTCAAGGTCTATCTGCCTCGCGCCGCAGGCGACGCGCCAGCGGTTCCTGCGGCGTCATCGCACTCGAACGATGCCGTAGACCGTGGCCAACCCGAGACTTGTACCGGCACCGACGGGCTTCGTGGTGAAAAATGGGTCAAATATCTGTGCGCGCGTCACGTCGTCCATCCCGGTACCGTTGTCCGAGACCGCGAGCATGACGTATTCACCGGCCGCGACACCGAGGTGCTGGTCCCTGTACTCGGTATCGACGACCACCTGTTCTGTCTCGAAGGTGATCGTGCCGCCGCCTGGCATCGCATCGCGTGCGTTGAGGGCAAGGTTCAGTATCACCTGCTCCAGCTGGTTCGGATCGGCGAGCACCGTCCATGTCACGGGACGCGTCACCATGTCAATCTGGATCTGCTCGCCGATGAGACGACGCAGCATCGTATGGACGTCCAGCAGCACGCTGTTCACGTCGAGGCGGCATGGTTGCAGGACCTGCGTCGTGCGCGATGCCACCCGCGAGGCGTCCCACCGCATCCAGACGCTGCGACTGCTCCAGCTGCTGCTGCATGACCTCCATCCGGCGCGCCGTTTCCACCTGTGCGCTGATGTCGACCTGTGTGCCCGCCCATTCGCGTACTGCGCCCGTCTGCTCGAACACAGGTACAGCCTGTGCCCGTACGTGGCGCCAGCTACCGTCGGCATGCTGGAGGCGATGCTGCGAGTCGAACGGCGTGCGCGTCTCGATGGCATGCTGCCAGCGCTGCAGCACCTCAGCGCGATCGTCTCCGTGCACCAGCAGTCCGGTGTCGCGGGGCACACGCGACAGCGGTGCTTCGGTGACTTGCTCGTACTCATTCATATCGCTTGGCGTGCCCTCGGGCGTCGTCGTCCACACGCTGTCGGCTGACGCCTGCACGAGGGCACGGTACCGCGCCGCGCTCTGCTCGAGTCGCAGGTGCGCCTCTGAAAGTTCAGCAGTGCGGACGCGCACCAGCTCCTCGGCATCCTCATGTGCGCGTGCGAGGGCACGCTGCGCCAATTCACGCTCGCGCGCCTCGCGCACGAGCTGCGCATTCGTGTCGTGCAGGCGGACGTTGAGCACCTGCAGCTGCGAGGAGCTGGGTAGCGCGACTGCCTGCGGCAGCAGCTTCACCAGCAGCACGGCCGTACAAACCGATACCGCCGCCGTTGCCGCCTTGACGATACCGCTGAGCCACCAGTTCTGTAGACGCCGAGCACGTGTGAGGTGCCGCAAAGCAGGATGAAGGCGCCGAAGCAGAGAAAGACGAGATTGAACGGCACATCGGGTCGCCGCTTCGCGAAGCGCAGCAACGACACGGGAATCATGAAGTACGCCAGCGCAATCACCGAATCGGAGGCCGCATGCAGCCAGAGCAGCGCGGATTCCAGAGCAGGCAGTAGCCGTGCGGCATGCCGTCCATGAGCAGGGTGAGCAGGCGGGGCATCCGGGGTTCCTTGCTGATTGTCAGTCGTGCGCTGGATCTGACACGAGTATCCGCAGAACGTCGTCAGTGAGCCGAACTGCAATGGCCCTGAACATCGTTGCACCTTGCGAATCAAGGCTACAACGCTGCGTCATCGACAAAGAATGTCACGTGTTGTCAAATATGTCACAGCTCACCATTGGCATCGGTACTGCGTATCGTGTCACACCGTGCGCGTGCATGAGTATGAACTCATGTCAGCTCGACGCAGACCCGATCTCCCCGGATCCATTCGTCTCACATCTCGCGACCGTTCTCGAGCGAGATCTTCACGCCGTTGTCGTGGAGTCGCTTCACGACCAGAAGCGATCGGCGCGTGATGAGCACGGATCGCAGCGGTGATGGTGACGAGTGCTGTCACCGACTGACGGATGGACGGTCATGTACCGTGCGCAGCCCTGCATCAAACAACGCCATCGTGATGGATCGTCACTCACGCTGCAACGCGCGCATCGAACGCGTCACGCTGCATCGGTGCGCTGCTGTATCTTGTCGGCGAGTGCAGGTCGCCTTGCGAATCCATGTCCCCTGCTGGCCCCTGACCCTTCCATGCAATTGACCTTGCGATTTCTGTCGCTCGTTACCCTCGCCGTCATTGCGGTGTTTGCCGCACCCGCAGCGCATGGGCAGGCTCGCTCGTTGCTGCCTGCGCCGGACCTGAAGGGCTGGCATGCGGACGTGCCGAACGCGGACACCATGCCCGGGCTCGCGTCACCGTTCGTCGTGCACCAGGGCGTGCTGCAGATCGCCGGCGAACCGCGCGGCCACCTGATCACCGACTCCACCTACCGCAATTATCGACTGGTGGTCGAGTACCGCTTTCCCGGCACGCCTGGCAACGCCGGCGTACTGATTCACGCGTCGACGCCGCGGGCTCTTTACTCGATGTTTCCCAAGTCCATCGAGGTACAGATGGAGTCGGGGAACGCCGGTGATTTCTGGTGCATCGTGGAGGACATTCGGGTGCCGAACATGCTGCGTCGTCGTGGCCCACGTGCCGCGTGGGGCATCACGGAGGGAAAGGGCCGTCGGATCCGGCACCTCGTCGACGGCGTGGAACGCCCGCGGGGCGAGTGGAACCGCATGGTGATCACGGCGCAGGGCCGCACGATCACGGTGCATGTCAACGATCGACTCGTGAATCGCGGCACGAATGCCACGGCGGACCGCGGGCAGATCGCGATCCAGTCGGAAGGCGCAGCCGTCGAGATCAGGACGCTGGAACTGACGCCGCTGTCCATGCGGCGGTGAACGCCACGCGCACCCGGTCGCATGCTGCGGTGACCGAGCGCGTATGACGACTGCGGGCAGCTGCCCGCGTCAGGCCAGGCCCAGCTTGCGCAGGACCTCCTGTGGCGGCCCGTCGAACTTCGCCAGCGGCACGTTCCCGATGTACTGCAGGTCCTTCATGCCGGCCGCGCTGGTATAAAAGCCGCTCGCTGTGAGATTCCTGATCTCGGCGAAGAACACGGCGCCGGCCTTGAACGCCGGCGTCGCGGCGGGGGAGTAGCAGATGTCATCGCAGATCGCGGTCTGCTGCGCGATTGTGAGCAGGGCAAAGTTTCGCGTGAAACGCCTGCCGCTCTCGACGTTCAGCCAGGTGAGCCCACCGCGCACGCGTACCAGCGCGCGCTCGGCCCAGTCGTACGGGGCGCTGACATACTCGTTGATGTAGGCTGGCACGCCCACGGTCGACGCCGCCGGGCTGGTGTCGTCGGCGGGAATGATCGCGTCGCAGAGTGCGGCGAGTGTGGCCAATTCCGGCGCCGACAACAGACGTGGCCACGACGATTTCGGCGTGATCAGGTCCGGGTCCGTCACCGTACCGCGTGGCCCCGACCTCGGCGGCACCGGCGAGTTGCCGGCGCGTGCGCGCGGCGTGATCGCGATGGGCTGCTGCGCATCGGCGACGGCGGGAGTGAGACCGTCGGCGAGTGTCGCGCCAGCGGCGGCGACGGCGATGACCTTCAGCGCCTCGCGGCGGTCCATCGGCGGTGTCCGTTCGTCACGCATCAGATGTTCCTCCGCTGCATCTCGCCCAGAATGTGATCACAGGTGCGCCACGCCAGCGCGAGGATGGAGAGCGTCGGGTTCTTGTCGGCGTTCGAGACGAAGGGTGCGCCATCGGTAACGAAGAGGTTCTTCACCTCCCACGACTGGCAGTACTGGTTCAGCACCGAGGTGCGTGGATCGGTGCCCATGCGACAGGTCCCGACTTCGTGAATGATCTGTCCACCACGGGCGATCACCTTTGCGCCGTCGGTCTCCACCGTGCCGTTCACGGTGCCGCCCATGGACGTAATGATGTCGGCGAACGTGCGCACCATGTGCGCAGCCTGCTTCGTCTCGTGCTCCGACCACTGCCAGTGGAAGCGCAGCACGGGAATACCCCACTGGTCCACCACCGTCGGGTCGATTTCGCAGTACGAGTCCTCGTTCGGAATCATCTCGCCACGACCGTCGAAGTGCATGAAGCTGCCGTAGTATCGACGCGCCTCGTCCTTGAACTTCTTGCCGTAAGCACCCTTCGTCTGCCGTTCCAGGCCGCCGAAGATTCCCGGGCCCGGCATCTCGCGACCGCCGCCGAATTCCACATGGTAGCCGCGCGCGAATCCGAGCTTGCCGCCAAGCTGGTTCTTGTACTCCCACCATGGCATGTACATGTGCAGGCCGCTGGCGCCATCGGTGTTGTGCGGCGGCAGGTTCTCGAGCATCGGAATCTGTCCACCAATGCCGGCACCGACGGTGTCCATCAGGTACTTGCCCACCAGCCCACTGCCGTTCGAAATACCGTTCGGGAACTGCGAGCTCTTCGAGTTCAGCATGATGCGCGCGGTCTCGCAGGCACTGGCGGCGAGCACGATGACGCGCGCGGTGACATGCCGGTCGGTGCGTGTCGCCTTGTCGATGTAACGCACGCCGGTAGCCTTGCCCGTCTGGTCCACTGTGACTTCGCGCACCATCGCATCGGGCACGATGTCCACGTTGCCGGTCATGAGTGCAGGCGGCAGCAGCACGGTCGTGGACTGGAAGTTCGCCTTCACCGAGCAGCCCCACCCGCACGGTGTCGCCCACAGGCAGGCCTGGCGCTGTCGCATGGACTGCGCGAGCACTTTCTGCGCGAGCGGATTGCCCGGGTGGATCTTTTGCGGCAGCGTTTCCGCGTCCTGTCGCTTCGTCATGATCGCGAGGTGCGACGGAATGACGGGGATGCCGAGCGGTGCCGCGTGCTTCTTTGCCAGCAACTCGGTGGCGCGTGGAGCCGGCGGTGGCATGAGCACACCTGGCGACGAGGCGGGTGTGTTTTCCAGGTTGTCGTCGCCGCCGTAGACGCCAATCAGCATTTCGGTGCGATCGTAATACGGTGCCAGGTCGTCGTACGTCAGCGGCCAGTCGGCGCCCAATCCGTCGCGCGTCTTCGGCTTGAAGTCATACGCGCCCATGCGCAGCGAGATGCGGCCCCAGTGGTTCGTGCGCCCGCCGAGCATGCGGGCACGCCACCATCTGAAATCGGTGCCCGGCGCATTGGTGTACGGCTCGCCCGGCACGTCCCACCCGCCGTCCACCGTGGCGTCGTAGAAGCCGAACGGTTTGTGCTTCGTGCCGGCCCCGAGCAGCGGCGCCTGTCGCGGCAGCTTGAACATCGGCGTCTCGCGAACCGGGTCGTAGGTCCGTCCCGCCTCGAGCACCAGCACCTTCTGGCCCGCGACGGCGAGCTGGTAGGCGGCCATGCCGCCGCCGGCACCGGAACCGACCACGATCACGTCGTACTTCGTCTGCGACTTGGGACTGGCCTGCACCACGCGGTCTCGCTCCTAATTGGGTCCGGCGGGAACATAGCGCGCGGTCAGACCCCGTCGAAGCGTGCCGCTGGCGGCTCCGGATAACCGGCGGTGGCGATACTTGGTGATGACCTGCTCCGGATCGTCGACGCGGGTGGCACTCCGGGCACTTTCACGCGCACGTCGCGCGTGTGCGACTCAGAAGCTGATGCGGATGCCTGCGCTGGCGAAGCGACGAGCCTCGTTCTGGCCGCCATCCACGAACGTATTGAAGGTGTTCAATGACGTGCCACCCGATGACTGACCGACTTCGGCCGCCAGCTTCAGCAGCGGCAGGTTGAACGCGAGCGACGCGTACACGACGTCGCGCTTCGTCTGCTGCACCAGGGTCGTCGATGCTCCGCCGGTGTTGCCACCTTCGTTGACCGACGCACTGATGTTCAGGCGCGTGTCGTACGTGTCACGACCGGCGCCGCCACCAATCTCGATGAAGCCAAGCTTCTTGGACACCGAGAGTCGATACGCTTCGGTGCCGACCGAGAACCCGGTCAACGAGAGCGCATCCGTACCACCCGTGCCACCTTGAAAGGACGCCGTCAGGTCGGCCGTCGGCAGGTCACGCTTGATGTAGCTCGCCGAGATGGCCGGAATGAGGTGCGCATCGCGGGTGAGGCCGACGCGGCCGCCGTAGCCGAACTTGAAGCGCTTGCCGGGCACCACGAGCGAGACCTCCTCGACATCCACATCGGGCAGGTACGCCACGTTCACGATGCCGTCCAGCGAGAACAGGCGGGTGAGCCCGACCGGGAAGCCTTTGAAGAGGCCCATGCCAACGTCGACCACGGGCGCCGGGACAGGCGCGGAGGTGGTCCTTATCTGCGAGGCGCGCGCGCCGAGAGGACTGAGCGTGATGTCGTCCACGTCCGGCACGCGCCCTTCGACGGCACTGACGCGCAGGTTCGCGGAAAACTTCCCCAGTCCGCCGAGCGTGTTGGCAGTGCCGAGAATGGCTCCACCGCCGCTGAGGGCCTGGCCGAACTGCGGCATCATGAACCGGAACAGATCCACGGCCTTCTGGCAGGCATCGGCCGCGTAGCCGCGCACGGCGACCGGACCGGTGATGGCGCAGGACACTTGCGCGGACACGATCGTAGGAGCAGCGGCGAGCAGCAGGGCCGTGGCGAAGCGGTGGCGTGCGGTCATGATGACGTGGCAGGAGTGATGGTGGAGAACACATATACGGTAATGCCTCTGGCGCGCGGGCGTCACCACGTATGGACTGCCGTGCGTGCCGCAACGGGTGGTCGGCGCGCGCGTGATCCCATTCTACGACCAGCAAGCGCGCCGTTCGTCACAACATCGGAGGATAGCAGTCCTGCTCAGCGGAAGTTGCGCAACCCGGTCGCCATGCCACTCCGCGTGCGCTCAATGAGGCGTGGGCATTGCACGCGTCAGTCCGCCTGCGAACGACCGGTCGAGATCAGCGCTAACTGCTGCCGGATGGCCTCGGCGAGCTGCCGGCCGGTAAATGGCTTCGCGAGGAACCCGGCACGCATGCGGCGCAGGAAGTCCGACATGTCGGCATCGGCGCTGAATCCCGAGATCACCACCGCGGGCAGGTCGGGCCATTGCAGACGCATGCGTTGAATCAGCTCACGCCCCGACATGTGCGGCATCATGTAATCGGTCACGAGTGCGCTCACGCTGCTGCCGCTTTCCTGCAGCACCCGCAGCGCCTGCGCGGCGGAGTCGGCCACCTCGACGTCGAAGCCGTCGTGCACCAGCAGGCGACGCAACGTCTCGCGGGGGCCCTCGTCGTCGTCGACGAGCAGCACGAACTGCCGGAGCGCAGCCCGCGGCGTCGATGCCGACGCACTTCCAGGTGCAGTCGTGTACGGGTTGACGCAGGGCAGCAGCATCGAGAAAATGGAGCCGGTGCCGACCGTGCTGCTGCAGCGTACACCGCCGCCGGCACGTTCCGCGATCGAGAGGGCGGTAGCCAGGCCAAGCCCCGTACCCTGACCCGACGGCTTCGTCGTGAAGAACGGCTCGAACATGTGTGCACGCGTCTGTTCGTCGAAGCCCGTGCCGGTGTCCTGCACGGAGATCGCCACATGCACGCCAGACAGCGGGTTCGGCGAGCCGAACATGCGCTCGCCGTGCAGCTGTTCAACGGCACTTCGCAGCGTGATCACGCCGCCGGCCGGCATTGCGTCGCGCGCATTGGCCAGCAGGTTCAGCAATGCGAGTTCCACCTGATTCGGATCGGCAAAGACTTCCGCGGCGCCGGATTGCAGCTGCAATGCGAGCGTGCAGTGCGGTGCGATGACCTTGCGCAGCAGCGGCGCGGTCTCGCGCAAACGTTCGTCCAGTCGGAACGACACGCTTTGCTCCACCTGCTGCCGCGTGAACGTGAGCAGCTGGCGCGTGAGCCGACGCGCGCGATCGGTGGCGTTACCGATACTGGCAAGATCGACCCGACGCTCGGCATCGAGCTGCGCATCTTCCAGCATCTCGACGCTACCGCCGATGATGGTGAGGAGATTGTTGAAGTCGTGTGCAACGCTCGCGGCGAGCCGTCCCACGATCTCCAGCTTCTGGACGTGGCGGAGCTTTTCCTCCATGGCGCGATGCTGTGCGAGCTCGCGCAGCATCGCGCGTTCGTGCGAGATGTCATCGAAGGTCCACAGTCGGCCGCGTCCTGCCTCGGCGTCGATCGGGACGCTCATGACGCGGAGGGTGCTGCTGCTGCCGTCGTCGAGCTCCCAGATCCAGTCCTCGATGCGCGCATCGGGATCGGCCGTGATGCGATTGGCCTCGCGGCGCACGAATTCGCTGTTCCTGACGCGAGCGCACAGCGAATCCATTGCCCGTGCGATTACCTCACCGGTCACGATGCCGGCCGGAATATTGAGCCAGCCGGCTGCGGCCGGATTCACGACCGCTTCCGCCCGCAGGCTGTCGGCAAAGATCACACCTTGCGGCACGTGTGCCATGATTGCGCGCAGCCGGGCCACATCGTCGGGAACACCGCCATCGGCACCGGGTCCGGGTCCGACGAGCAGCAGCTGCAGGAACCGCGGATCATCGCGCACATGCGCAGCAATCTGCGCCACGTCGTTCCAGGCGAGCAGCAGTGACACACCGCGACGACCTGCCAGATTTTCCGGGCCATGCACGAGCGCGGCGGCGGCTGGCATCGTGGGCAGCTGGAGCAGCACCGCGAGTGGCAACAGGCGCCGCGCATCGTGCAGCGCGAGTGTGACTGATGCGTCGTTTTCACGCCATGCCGCGGGCACGCGCATGGTGTGCGGCTGCCGCAGTGACGGGTCCGCGCCGCTCACCTCGATGAGATCGTCGCCGAGCCAGCGGATCAACGCGATGAAGTCAGCCGCGGCAAGCTGTCGGATGGCGATCAGCATGAGCCCTTGCGCTTCTGTACGGTCACGTCCAGGAATCCAGCACGTGGTGCAGAATCTGCGCTACTTCATCTGGCGCCGTGAGATGCGGCAGGTGCCCATGCGCCTTGAGCCGCACGAGCGTGGCGTTGGGCAGCTGCTGCGCGAGGTATTCACCAGCGGTGACAGGCACCGCAACGTCCACCAGCGAGTGCAACACCCAGACGGGCTGCGTCACGCGCGGCAGCGGTGCGCGGAAGTCCGCATAGAAAACCATCTGCAGCGTACGCAGTGCGATGTCGGGGCGTATCGCGGCAAGCAACGAACTGTATTCCGCGGCCTGCGCGGCAGTGGCATCCGGACCGATGGCATCGATTGCGAACTGATGGGCCCAGGTCACGAAGTCATTCTGCGCTCCCGCCAGCAACGCCTCGATCGCATCGCGCGAAAAGCCGGCGCGAAAATCCACGTCGTCCAGGTAGCGCGGGCAGGAACAGATCAGTGCGAGCCTGCCGATCCGCTCGGGCGCAGCGATGGCGGCGAGGAGCCCGATGATGCCGGAAATGGAGTGTCCGACGAAGAGCACGTCACGCAGATCCATTTCGTCCAGCAATTCGACGAGGTCATCCACGTACGCGAAGAGCGATCCGTACGCTTCGGCGACATACGCGCCAGGCGGGGCGAGTGGTGAATCGACGTTGTCGAAGCGCACGATGCGTGCGCGATCCTTCAACGATTCGGTGACGTGACGCCAGGTGGCCTGCGAGGTGCCGTGCCCGTTGCCGAACACGATCACGCGCTCGCCTGAGCCGGTGATCGTTGCGCCCAGGCGTCGTTGCTGCCGTGTTGCAGGCTTTGACATGACGTCCTGGGTCAGTCGTGGAAAAGCGGGTTGTAATTGGAGCCAATGAGTTCGCTTTCCGGCGCACGCGTCAATCATGACCGGGTGCAGCGAAAAATGCCATATGAGGCTTCTAACGTTGCGGTTCGTTACATATTATCCATTTTCTGAGGAGCTTCGTGAGCACGAGCAAGGCTGGGTTTCCACGGTCGCGGTAGTGCACTCAGCTGGGCAAGGGTTTACGGGCGCCGCCTGCATGGTCATGCTTCGCGGATGACAAACCCCATCACGCGCGTGGCCATCGTGCTCAACAACGCCTCTGGCGACGGTGCGGCCGATGCGGCGCGGTTGGCAATCGCGCCGGTTTTCGAGGCCGCGGGCATTGAAGCGGAGTTCCTGATGCTGGCCGAGGGAAACGATCTCGCGGCGATGCTCACGCGCATTCTCGCGTCCGGGGTGGACGCCATCGTGGCGGGGGGCGGCGACGGCACGGTGAACAGCGTTGCGGCGGCCGTCGTCGGGCATGACGTCACCTTCGGCGTCATTCCGCTCGGCACGCTGAATCATTTTGCGCGCGACCTGGGCATCCCACTCGACGCGGCCGACGCGGCGCGCGTCATCGTGGCCGGCCACACCATGCCGGTGGATGTCGCGGAGGTGAACGGGCGCATCTTCCTGAACAACTCGAGCGTCGGGCTCTACCCGCGCATCGTGCGGCTGCGCGAGCGGTACAAGGCGCGCGGCATCGAGAAGTGGGTCGTCGCAACGTGGGCGACGCTCCGGGTCACGCGTCGCAGCAATCCGCTCCGCGTGCTACTCCATGTGGATGGAACGCGCGTGTCACGCACCACGCCGCTCGTGTTCATCGGGAACAACGAGTATCGCATGGCCGGCTTCGATGCCGGGTCACGAGCGTCACTCACGGACGGGCGGCTGGCGATCTACATCGTGGCGACCAGCGGGCAGCTCGGGTTCCTCAAACTCACCTGGCGCATTCTTACCGGTACGGCGCATGGCTCGAGCGACCTCCTCATGCTGCGCGCAACGGAGGCCACGATCGATATGCCGCACGAAGCGGCCATGACCCAGCTCCCCGTCGCGCTGGACGGGGAGATCGCCTCGGTGGAGCTGCCGCTGCGCTACGCGATCAACCCCGGCGCGCTGCGTGTGGCAGTGCCTCGCTGACTGCATGCGCGCTGGCGATCAGCGCGACGTGAGCGGCCTGACGGACACCTTGTCCACATGCAGGTTCAGCGCATGGTTCACGCGCAGGCCAACGATGCCGTCGGTAGGCAGCTCGCTGCGCGGTGCGTCCAAGACCTGCGTGCCGCCCACCGACATGGTGACACGATCCGCACGCGCCTCGATCACGAGTGGATACTTCACGCTTGCGCCGGCAGTGGAGGTCCATTGTGGAATTGCGGCATTCGCAGTCCAGTCGCGTACGGTTCGAGTAGCTGCCCCCTCGCGCACCTTCAACAGTGCCTTGCCGTCGCGCCGCACCAGCGCATACGCATAGGTGGGGGCGGACGAGCTCAGACCGCGACCGCCGAAGATCACGCCGAAGCCTTCCGCGCGTGCACCGGGGTTGTAGAGAAGAAGCGTCGCCTCGAGCCGCCAGTTGCCGGAGGCGCGCATGGTGCTGTCAAAAACGATGGTGGCGGGTCCGGTGGTGACGTGAAACCCTGGCTTCATCTCGGCCAGCCGTACCTCGGCATTGTTGCCGCCGGCATCGGCTCGCGCGACCCATCCCCGTGGTGCCTTCGCAGGCGCAGTGGCCGGCCTGGACTGTGCCGCCGCGACGGTGGGGTGCGTGGACAGTGCGCCCAGCACACAGGCGCCGATTGCCGCAGTGCGGCGGAGTGTCGAATTTGTCATGCCTGCAACGTCGAACGGTGTTGCGCTTTACGCAATCGGCACGCAAGGGCAGAAGCTCTCACTGGGCCGCTGCCGCCGCGCACGTGATGCCCCGGTCGCACGGACCGCAATGTCCGCACCCGTCAGCGCGGGCCTGCGCCGATGTATCGGTCAAAGTGATCGACGAGTCGGCGTATCAGATACGTGGCGTAGTAGGGACGCTGCGTCCAGCCATGCGTGGCCGCGGGCGCAAAGGCGAAGTCGAAGTCCTTGCCCAGCCGCATGAACTCCTCGGCCAGCGTGACGCTGGTGGCGAACGGCACCACGTCGTCCTGCATGCCGTGAATGATCAGGAGATGGTCGCGCAGGTTGCCTGCGTACTGCAGCGCGCCGCGCGTGAATGTCTGCGGGTGTGTCTGCGGACGGCGCGCGATGGCCACGTCATCGCTGCCGAAGAACTTCGGATCAGTTGCGGGGGCACCGGCCACACCTGCCTGAAACAGGCCGGGCTTTTTGAGTAGTGCATAAACCGTGAGCGTGCCACCGTAACTGCTGCCCCAGATGCCGAATCGTGTGGGCGCCACGAATGGCATCGCCTTCATGTAGTTCACGGCAGCCTGCAGGTCTTCCAGGTCCTCGCCACCCCAATCCATCAGAAACTTCTCGCGGAACTCGCGGCCGTAACCGGTGCTGCCGCGGACGTCCACCTGCACGACGATGTAGCCCTTCTCGATCGCGAGATACTGCTGCAGCGCGGCGTAGCGTCCCTCCCACCGGTTACGCACCGTATTGGAGTACACGGGTCCGAAGAGCACCGGATACTGCTTCGTCCGATCGAGGGCGGGGGGATACGTGATGCGCAGGTGCAGCGGCGGCGTGTTGAGTCGTGCGGGAAGTGAGACGTACTGCGGGTGCACCCACTGCGTCGTCGCGAAGTCAGCGGCCTGCGAACGCGTGATGCGCCGCTCGGTCGCGCCGGCGCCTGTGTCCAGCAGGTAGAGTTCCAGCGGCGTGACGTCGTTCGACGACAGCAGGGCGATGCTCTGCCCGTCGGGTGACACGAAGGGTGCGTGTGTTCCGGCAATCGTGGTGAGCCGACGCTTCCGGGAGCCGTCGGGCTGCATGCGCCAGACATGGCGCTCGGAAGGATTCGGCTCGGAGCTGACCCACGTGATGCTGCGTGTGCCGGCATGCGCGATGGCGGCTCCGGCGACATCGTGCGGACCTGTGGTGAGTGCGCGCAGCACGGTGTCGCCGGGTGTCAGCAGGTACACCCGATAGCGGTCATCCAGATCGCCCGTCAACAGGACATGCGCGCCATCGGCCGCCCACGACGAAGCGATGTCATTGTAGATGCGTGTCTCGCGGTGATCGTACCAGATGCGCCGCGCGCTGGTGCTGCCCGGTGACACGAGGTACACGCCGCGGTCGATCGCGTCGTCGCTCTCGCGATCGATCAGCAGCGTGCCGGTGGGTGACCAGGCGTAGTTCACGATGCGTGTCGCACTGGAATCCGGCAGCTCGATGAAGCGCAGCGTGCGCGATGCGACGTTCAGCAGGCCGACCTTGCGCACCTCGTTCGCATCGCCGGGCGCGCTGCGGCGCACGCTGTTCAGCACGGGCGCCGCGCCGAGGTAGTACGGAATGCGCATGACCGGCACACCGCGACGATCCACGTAGTGCACGGCGATCGTCTTCGAGTCCGGCGACCAGCCGTACGAGGGTGCATCGCCGCCCCACGTCGCGCTGCCGATTTCGACGTCCGGACGGAAGTAGGTGCCCAACGGTACCGTGCCGATCGGAGCGACCGCCACGCTGGTCACGCGCACCGGCGCGCCACCATTGGCCGGCATCAGCCAGAGATCGCCATCGCGCAGGAACGAGATCTGCCGGCCATCGGGTGAGACGGCGATGTCGGATCGGTCACCGCCGTCGGCAGTGAGCCGCGTGAGCTGTCCCTTTAAGGTCGCGCGCCAGATGTCACCGCCTTGCACGAACAGCAGCGCGTCGCCCGCCGGCAGCCAGGCGATGTCGCTGACCGGCGTCTCGTTGGATGTCGGCAGTAGCCGGCGCGGCGTGACGCCGGCGCGGTCCACCAGCCAGAGTGTGCGCGCCGGCAGTCCGCGGTCGTTCCACAGGAAGGCGAGCTGCCGTGAGGTCGGCGACCAGCGCGGTGCTGCGGGTGTGGTACCGGTCAACGCGGGTGTCGCCATCAGGCGCTCGATGGTCAGCGGCACGCGGGCGGCTGGCGCCTGCGCGATGGCACAGGTCAGTGACGATGCCGCGAGCAGCACGCCGGTCGACAGGATCAATACAGGACGGAGGGGCATCGTCGTTTGTCCGAGCTCGGCCCGACACCGTTCGGCGCGGACAGGACATGAAAAGGGATCGGCCATGTGCACAAGCAAACTGGATATGGAGCGCGATCGGTCGTGGGCGCGGGGAATATGTCACCGTCCACGCGCGCGGGCGCCGGTGGACGGCGCAGTGAATCGGTGCAGGCTGACCTGGACTACTTCAGGCGACGGGCCTCCGGTCCGATACCACTGCCTGAGGCGCCACGGGCCCCCCGTCCGTGCAGCCACCCACCGTTCACACTGTTGCGCATGTTCCAGTCTCTGACACTCCGCTACAAGATCCTCGCGCTGCCGGTCGTTGCGATGATCGGTTTCATCGTCACGATTGCCACATCGGTCGTCTCGAGTCGTCGGGCACAGGTCGAGCTGACGCGCATCGAGACCCAGGCAATGCCGGCGCTCGAAGCCAGCCGTCGTCTCGAGCTGCGCCTCGACTCGTATCAGCGCGCACTGCGCGATGCCGTTGCTGCCAGCGATACACTGTCGGTGTCTGCCGCCGACACCCTGACGACGAGTTTCGCGGCGGTTGCGGACTCGCTGCGGAAGAACGCCGCTGTCGACACCTCGACGCTGAATGCGATCAGGACGGACTTCGACACCTATGCGAAGCAGGCACGCGCCGGCACCATCGGAATGATCAGCGGCAATGCCGAGGACCTGATGGGTACGATGCAAGCCATGCGTAGCGGCTACACGGCACTCTCGAAGGATCTTGCGGCCTTCACCAAGGCGCAGCAAAGCGGCATCGCGACGGCCTTCACGGCGGCGAACCGTACGCAGGTGCTGATGTTGCAGATCACGGCCGGTGTCCTGATGGTGTCGTTCCTGGCGCTCGGCTTCCTGGCCGTCGCAACACTGCGCAGCGTGGTGGGCGCAGTGAAGGCGTTGTCGACCGCCGCGACGGAAATCTCGCAGGGCAAGATCGACCAACAGATCGTGGTGAACGGCACCGACGAAATCGGCACGCTGAGTCTCGCGTTCCGCGGCATGGTGGAGTACATCGGCGGCGTCACGACGGCGGCGGACCGGCTTGCATCCGGCGACCTGTCGGCCACGGTGCAGACACGCTCGGAGCATGACGTGCTTTCGCGCAGCATCAACCGTGCGACGGAAACGCTGCGCAAGATCGTGGGCGAGGCGCGCGGCGTGATCGAGGCAGCCAAGCATGGCGACCTGACGAAGCGCGGCGATGCCACGCAATTCCAGGGCGCCTACTTCGAGTTGATCGATGGCACCAATGCGATGCTCGACGCCGTGGTGGAGCCAATCACCGAGGCGAAGGATGTGCTGCGTCGCGTCGCGGACCGCGATCTCTCGGCACGCGTGGTTGGCAGCTACAACGGCGAGCATGCGGCCATGAAGGAGTCGCTCAACACGGCTCTGGAAAACATTGCCGAGGTCTTCGCGTCGCTGACGGCGGCCATCGAGCAGGTGAACGCGGCGTCGACCGAGATCGGTGACGGGAGCCAGGAGCTGGCGAGTGGTGCATCGGATCAGGCAGGCGCCATCGATCAGGTCACGAACCGCATCAAGGTGCTGGACGAGCGCACCAAGGCGAACGCGGCGAACGCCCGCGAGGCACGTGCGGCGATGGACTGCGCCAACACGTCGACCGAGCAGGGCGTGGAGCGCATGGTGGCGCTGGCCGACGCCGTGGCCGAGATCAAGCGCTCTGCCGACGCGACCGCGAAGATCGTGAAGACCATCGACGAGATTGCGTTCCAGACCAACCTGCTGGCGCTGAACGCGGCCGTCGAGGCGGCGCGCGCCGGTGATGCAGGCAAGGGCTTTGCGGTGGTTGCCGACGAGGTGCGCAGCCTGGCCATTCGCGCGTCGGAAGCGTCACGCAACACGGCGGCGCTGATCGAGGAGTCGGTCGCGAAAGCGGAGACGGGCGTGACCCTGAACGAGAGCGTCAAGCGTCGCCTGGAGGAGATCCGCAGCGGCGTGCAGGGTGCGGCCGCCATCATGAATGAAATCGCGCAGGGCGCGGTCGCCCAGGAGAAGGAGCTGGCCGAGGTCACGGAGTCGATGGCACAGATCGGCAGCCTCACGCAGCGCACGGCGGCCAATGCCCAGGAGTCGGCGAGTGCGGCGGCCGAGCTCTCGGCACAGGCCCGCGAGATGCACGACCTGGCGGCACAGTTCAACGTCGACGACGAGTCCACGCAATCATGGGCGGAACCGCCGCGCCGTCAGGCGCCGGTCTCGCGTGTGTCAGTCGGTGCAGGGCGCCCGGCGCCATCGCGCGCGGCGGCGCCGGCTCGAGGAACGGCGTCGTCACCGCGGCATGAGGCGGCGGTGGGCAGCGCGGCCGCTGCCGCGGGCAGCAAGGCATCATCGATGATTCCGTTCGATGACGACGATGACGGGGACGACATCCTGAATTCATTCTGAATGACGACTGCGCCCTGGTAATCACCTGTGAAGGGCAGCTGCGTGAAATATCGTAGCTGCCGTTTTTGCATGTCGTTCGACACCTCAAGCGGGGCTCGCAGCCGGCCGATACCGCAAGCAAGAGATTCGTGCATCCTCACATGCACGAGAGTCCCGCGACACCCTAGCGCATGCCTGAAATCGGACGTAGCCACGAGCGATCGTACGCCGCCCAGGCGTCCCCCCCCGCAAATCGCGAACGGCTGGACGATGAGAGCCGCGAAGTGTTCCGACGCCTGCGGGTGACGATCCTGGGTAGCTTCGCGCTGCTCGGCATCGTCGGTGCGCTGCGCTTCTGGCATGACGACCCGGGGCTCGTGATCGTGACGACGAGTGTCCTCGTGCTGTTGATCGTCTTCGTCACTGAGCCCATCGTGCGCCGCGTGCAGCGCCAGCATCAGCTGATGCGGGAGCGCGGTGCGGAGTTGGAGCAGCTGTCGCTGGCGGCCAGGCGCACCTCGAATGGTGTGGTCTTCACCGACGTCGCGCGACGAATCACCTGGGTGAACGACGGCTTCACGCGCCTGACGGGGTACAGCGCGGACGAGGCGCTGGGAAAGTCGCCGGCTGCACTGATGCACTGCTCACGCACCAATCCGAGCACGGTGGCGGCCATGCGAGAAGCGTTGCAGGCCGGCCTGCCGTTCTGCGGCGAACTTGTCAACCGCAGCAAGCACGGTCGCGAATACTGGGTCGAGCTGGACATCCAGCCGATTCATGACGCCGATGGCGCGCTGACGGGGTTTTCCGCCATCGAGACGGACATCACCGCACAGGTGGAGCAGCGCGAACGGCTGACGCTGATCTTCGAGACAATAAGCGAGGGCGTGGTGCTGATCGGCGCCGACGCCTCCATCGTGGAGTGCAATACGGCAGCCGGCCGGATTCTTGGACTGTCGCTCGATCAGTTGCGGGGGCGCGTCGCGCTTTCGTCCGCGTGGGGCTGTATCCGGCGCGATGGGAGCGACCTGCCCCCTGACGAGCTGCCTGCGGCCGTGACGCTGCGGTCCGGCGCGCCGGTGCGCGGTTTCGTGCAGGGAATCCGGGCGGCGGACGGCACGCTCCGGTGGGTGTCGGTAAGCACGCAACCGCTGCGAGATGCGGCCGGCACGGTGACGTCGGTCGTCGCCAGCTTCAGCGACGTCACGGCACTGCTGGAACAGGAACATCGCATGGCGCTGGTGGTGCGTGGCGCCGGACTGGGCACATGGGACTGGCATGTGCCCAGCGGTCACGTGATCTACAATGCGCGGTCAGCCGAGATCGTGGGCTTCACGGCGGAGGAATTCGAACCGACAGCCGCGATGTGGGAAAGCCTGCTGCACCCGGATGATCGTGACGCCGTGATGTCGCAGCTGGCCGCGCATCTGGATGGCCGTACGCGCGAGTTCCGGTGCGAGCACCGGCAGCGTCGAAAGGATGGCTCGTGGGCCTGGGTGCTTGGCGCAGGGCAGGTGATCGAACGCGCGACAGACGGTACCCCCCTGCGAGCAACGGGCATCAACCTCGATCTCTCGGTCAACAAGCTGCTCGAGGAGCGCGCCGAGGAGGCGCGGGACCGGTACGACGCGGCGATCGCCGGCACGAGTGATGGGCTGTTCGACTGGACGATCGCCACCGGCGACATCTGGCTGGCGCCTCGCGCGTGGGAACTGCTTGGTTATCAGCCCATCGGACCGTATCCACGCGTGCCTCGCGACGCATTCTTTGCGCGCGTGCATCCGGAGGATCTGGCGGAGACGCAGCAGGGACTGAATGCCCTCATGCAGCATGACACGCCATTCAACGTGGCGCTCCGCCTGCGGCTGCGGAATGGCGAGTTTCACTGGTTCCGCACCCGGTGCCGCGCGCAGCGTGATCGCGATGGTCGGCCTGTGCGCCTGGCTGGCTCGATGCGTGATATCCAGGTCAACAAGGAAGCCGAGTTCCAGTTGATCTACGCTCGCCGCAACGCGGAATCTGCGCTGCGCGAGGTCACGGCGTTACGCAATGCCCTCGACGAACACTCCATCCTCTCGGTCGCGGATCGTCGTGGCCGCATCATCGACGTGAACACCGGCTTTTCGCGCATCAGCGGATTTGCGCACGAGGAGTTGATCGGCAACGATCATCGCATGCTGCATAGTGGCATGCACCCGCCGGAGTTCTGGCCCGCCGTATGGCGCACCATCGCCAGCGGACGCGCCTGGCGTGGTGAAATCTGCAATCGTCGCAAGGATGGCGCGCTGTACTGGGTGGACAGCACCATCGTGCCGTATTTGCACGAGGATGGCTCGATCGAGAAGTACGTGGCGATCGGCTTTGACATTTCGGCGCAGAAAGTCGCAGCCGAGCTGCTGCGCGTCACGCGCGCCGAGGCGGAGGAAGCGAATCGATTGCTGCTGGAGACGAATCGCACCCTGGAAGACGCCACGGTCTTCGCCAACGACATGGCGGCGCAGGCCGCGATGGCAAGTCATGCCAAGAGCGAGTTCCTGGCAAACATGAGCCATGAGATTCGCACGCCGCTGACGGCAATCCTCGGGTATACAGACGTTCTGCGCGACGAATTGATCGGCACCGAGAGCGAGGTGCATGGCATTGCCGCCGTGGACACCATCCGGCGCGCGGGAGAGCACCTGCTGGTCGTGATCAACGACATCCTGGACCTGTCGAAGATCGAGGCTGGCCGGCTCGTGGTCGAACAGGTCGAGATGCAGTTGCCGCAGCTGCTGTTCGACGTGGACAGCATGATGCAGGCGCGGGCGATGGTAAAGCGAGTGACGCTGCAGAGTTCTCTCTCGACGCCCATTCCGGAGCGTATCCAGAGTGATCCGACGCGATTGCGGCAGATCCTGATCAACCTCGTCGGCAACGCGGTGAAGTTCACCGATGTGGGTCGTATCGATGTCCGGACACTCGTGGTGCAGGCACCTGACGGCAGCGGGTCCATGTTGCGTGTGGAGGTGCAGGACACCGGCCCGGGCATGACGCGCGCGCAGGCGAGAACACTGTTCCAGCCATTCACGCAGGCGGATACGTCGGTCACACGACGCCATGGCGGCTCAGGGCTCGGACTGACCATCTGCCGGCGTCTGGCAGGCCTGATGGGTGGCACGGTCACGCTCGAGTTCACGATGCCGGGGCGCGGATCGCGATTCGTGCTGGAGCTGCCGCTGGTGGCAGCGCACGACGTGGCCCTGATCCAGAACCTGGATGTGTGTACGCAGGATCGCCGCGCGGGCGAGATCGCCGGGTCGCCGGAAACCGTTCTGCCGGGCGGGCGCATCTTGCTGGCCGAGGATGGGGAGGACAATCGACGGCTGATCACGTATCACCTCGCACGCGCGGGTGCGGACGTGAGCGTCGCCGCGAACGGTCGGATCGCGCTGGAGATGATTCTCGCCGCCCAGCAGGCCGGGCAACCATTCGACCTGCTCGTCACCGACATGCAGATGCCAGTGATGGATGGCTACACGCTCGCCCGCACCCTGCGCAAGAAAAATGTGACGATCCCGATCATCGCCCTCACCGCGCATGCGATGGCGATGGACCGGACAAAGTGCATCGACGCAGGTTGCAGCGATTACGCCACGAAGCCCATCGACCGCGCCAGGCTGATTGCCGTCTGCGCCGCGTGGATGCGCACGCAGGGCGCAGCTGCGACGCCCGCTGCCGCAGCGAGCACGGCGACACCGCCTCATGTCGACGCACGGGCCGTTGTCACGCGTGACGTGCAGTCACTTGATGATGACAGGGCAACGCACGATGCCACGATCCTGCTCAGCGATCTCGCGGATGATCCGGACATGGCGGAACTTGTCCAGATGTTCTTGCTGCAGCTCGAGGACCGTGCGGTGGCGTTTGAACGGCTTCGGCAGCCGCTCGACCGTGCCGTACTGGCCTCCAAGGCGCACCAGCTCAAGGGCGCCGCCGGCGGCTACGGTTACATGTCGATCAGTGCAGCGGCGCGCGAGGTGGAGCGCTACGCCGCATCCGGTGGAACGCAGTGCGAATGCGATGCGGCCGTGGAGACGCTGATTGCGCTCTGTCGCGCCGCAATTCGCGGCGGTCAGGCGACGGCGGGCGGCCTCACCCGTGGCGCGCCATGATCGGCGCGCCACGGGCCGACGGCCCGTGCATTGACACGCCGGGACCGTACGTGCTGCTGATCGACGACGATCCGTCGATTCACGCGCTGGTGGGTGCGATGCTCAAGCCGATGCACACACGCATGTCATCCGCGACGAGTGGTGAGGACGGCCTCGCACAGCTTCGCCTGCAGACTCCGGACCTGATCCTGCTGGACAACGAGATGCCCGGCGCGAACGGGCTCGAGGTCCTGCACTGGCTGCGCGCCGATCCGGTGCTGCGCGTGATTCCCGTCATCATGGAAACGGGAAGCGAAAGCAACAAGACGCTGTCTGCGTGCTTTGCTGCAGGCGCGGTAGACTACATCCGCAAGCCGTTCACGGCCGCGGAGCTGCGTGCCCGCGTCGGCTCGGTGCTGGAGCGCCAGCGGATGCTCGGGGAGCTCACCAGCGCCGCTCGGCTGGACAAGCTGACCGGCCTTGCAAATCGCACGCTGCTCATGGATCGCCTGACGGTCGCGCTGGCGCACGCCCGCGTCGATCCGGCATACGGCTTCACGCTCATGTTCCTGGATTTCGACCGCTTCAAGCTGACGAACGACAGCCTCGGGCACGATGTAGGTGACATGCTGTTGCAGTCCATCGCAACCCGTCTGCAGCGAAACCTGCGTTCCACGGAGTCCACGGCGCGCGAGGCTCCGGGAAACACGGTGGCGCGGCTTGGTGGCGACGAGTTCGTCGTGGTGCTGGATGATGTGTTCGAGCCGGATATCCGCAACGCGATCGCTGACCGGTTGCTGAACGCGCTCGCTGCGCCGTACCAGCTGGGCGCGCACACGGTGCAGTCCTCCGCCAGCATCGGCGTGGTGTGCAGCCGTGATGGCTACGAGACGCCCGAGGACATGCTGCGCGATGCGGATATCGCGATGTACGAGGCGAAGGCCCGCGGCAAGGCCTGCCACGTGTCGTTCACGACCGGCATGCGAGACGCGGTACGCGATCGCATCGAGACGGAGAACGAGCTCCGGGACGCGATAGGCACTTCGCAATTCTTTTTCATGCACCAGCTGATCGTTTCGCTCGATGATCGCACGATCGCCGGTGTCGAGGCTTTGGCGCGCTGGCAGCATCCGGTGCGTGGCGCGATCTCGCCGGCGGCGTTCATCCCGATTGCCGAGGAGACGGGCCTGATCGTGCCGCTGAGCGAGCAGCTGCTGCGCGAGGCGTGCGCCGCGTTCATGCAGTGGCAGCGCACCGCTGGCGTCAACGCACCATCCATCATCAGCGTGAATCTGTCGCAGTCGCAGTTCGCCGACGCTCGTCTGGTGGAGCGCACGCTGCAAGTGGTGCAGGACGCCGGCATGCGCCCGTCGCAGCTGCAGCTCGAGGTCACGGAATCGCAGATCATGCAGCAGCGATCGTCGGCGCTGGTCCTGCTGGCCGAATTGCGATCGCATGGCATCAAACTCGCCATGGACAATTTCGGCGCGGGCTACTCGTCGCTCTCGTGCCTGCAGGAGTTCCCGCTGGACGTGCTCAAGGTCGATCGCAGCTTCGTGGCGAACGCCTGTCGCGGCCGCGATTACGCGGCGCTGCTGCACGCGGTGGTGACACTGGCGGACAACCTGGGGCTGAGGGTCGTTGCCGAGGGTATCGAGACGGAAGAGCAGCTGGTGCTGCTGCAGGCGCTGGGCTGCGCCTACGGGCAGGGTTTCCTGCTGGCGGAACCAATGAGTGCCGCGGATGTCGGCGCACTGCTGTCGTCGCACGGAGGTATCTCTGCCGGACATCGATGACACACATGATGCCATGGCGGATACCACGGCACTGATCCGTGCCGCAATCGCGCGTGCCGGGCAGCTCGCGACGTTGCCGGAGATTGCGCTCGAGGTGATGCGCGTCGCAGAGAATCCGCAGGCGACCGGCGAGGACCTGGACCGCGTATTGTCGAAGGACCCGACGCTCGTGGCGCGTGTGCTGCGTATCGTGAACTCGGCGTACTACGGAGTGCGGCGCGAAGTCACGTCGGTTGGCACAGCGATCGCCCTCCTGGGCTTCGGGGCCGTGAAGAGCATTGCGATCGCCGCCAGCCTCACGCGCATGTTCCGCGGCGGGGCCGTGGGTGCGTCATTCGAGGCGCGTGAACTGTGGCGGCATTCCATTGCGGTCGCCGCTGGGGCGCGACTGCTCGCGTCCCACATCGAACAGGTCGATCCCAGCGAGGCGTTCCTTGCCGGATTGATGCACGACATCGGCATCATTGTCGAGCTGCAGGCCTGCCGCGAAGAGTTTATCACGGTGATCGCTGCCGTCTGCGCAGATCCGTCGCTCTCGTTTCGCGCTGCAGAGATGCAACACATCGGTGCAAGCCACGAGGCGTTCGGCGAGGCGTTGTGTGTCGCGTGGCGATTTCCCGTCGCACTGCAGCGAGTCACAGGGTACCACCACCGCCCCATGCAGCTGCCGCCACACGAGCGACACCTGAGCGCGGTCGTGCACGTTGCCGATCATCTCGCCGCAAGCACTGGGCTTGGGTACGCACGCACGGTGGATTCGGGTGGAGTCAGTGCTGCAATACTTCTGGCGCTTGGACTCACGGAGGCAGACGTGGAGCAAACGGCGGCGGCGCTGCAGGCCGAGGTGGCGGAGGTGTTTCCGATGTTGAACGGCGAGGTGTGAACGCTGGATGACTGCTGGAGTGTCGTCGGGGCCTGCGTCGCGCGGCGGCGACAGCGCACCCGATTGCGGATGACCTGTACACGACTCGCGCCGCGTTTCCCGATGTTCAGGGAACGCG
>ENA-OFCF01000107-OFCF01000107.1-metagenomes-genome-assembly--contig:-NODE-107-length-41685-cov-3.990368_pt1 | contig 41685 bp, 31 predicted proteins | sample MGYA00153387_OFCF01 | MGnify analysis MGYA00153387 | reverse complement strand
CCAAGGCAAGCAGAACTTAGTGTAAGAAACACTTTCGGTTTGCCTTGTTGCCTTCGAAATCCTTTCGAATCAGGAAGGTGAGGCGTCATCTGTCTGCTGAAAAACCTGGACCTACCTTTAGAATTTTCCAATTAACCGTAAACTTCGAATAATAGTCGCTGCTCTTGGAAATACTTGAGAGAATGTGCCTATGTATCGCTGTGCCTGTTAGAAAACTCCATAAAAAAAGCACCCCCCTAAGTAGATGCTAAATGCGATATGACAATAACGATTAGTCAAACATTATTTGATACTTAACTTTTAAATCATTACACCTGTTGTAAGGGACAAAGTTTTCTTTCTGTAGTCTGCCTAGAACTATTCCTGGGGCTATACCTAATTCACGAGCGAAGGTAATAATACATTCTCTAGTAAAACAGTTCACCTCAACGAAATTTCTGTATTGTTCTGGTGATATAAGAATATCTCTCGAAAAAATATCCGCTTCATTTTCCTGTTCTAAAGTAGTCTCACTCAACTCATTGATATGCCCTCGTATGATATGGCACATTTCATGAAAAAGACTAAACCAGAATTTATCTGCATCTTTGCCACGAACAGTTAATCCCATAACAATATGATTTCCATCATAGAAGGATGCTCCATGTAGAAATGAGCTTCCAATATGCGGTAAGAATACCAATGCAATACCACATTTTGAAAACAAATCCACTAGCTCACTACAAAATACTTCAGGGCTCTTGATTGTCATCTCACGGATTCGTGGTATCTCTTGTTCAAGTTTACCCACATTAATCAGGGCTGTCTTATACTTTCGTGCTTCTATCCTTGCTTTCTGTGCCCAAGCTGCAAGGCAATAATCACTCGTATCGTTCACACCGGTTCTTCTAAATGAAATTCCAGGAATCCTCAAACCATTAAGAAAATCAAGTTTAGCTACTTCAAAGAAATGTCTTAAATGAAGAGCTTTTTCTTCTTTATTTCGCGTAGCAGGAACCCATTTTAATGCTACCATCTTTGAATATGGAAATTTAGAAGCAAGCTCAGAATCTCGTTCTAATTCATTTTCTGCAATTACTCGTGCTAGTTTTTCACGATAAACAACCTCAAGGTTGTTCCAGAAGCTAGCTGGGACTCCAAGAACAGATTCGAGCCTTAAAGCTACATCGTGAGTAAGTTCAACCTGCCCATTAATTAATCGACTTATGTGCTTTTCCGATAAACCCATCCTGTGTGCAAACTCCTTTTGCTTCATGCCACGGTTTTCGAGCTGTTCACGTATCGTAGCGCCGGGTGGAGTAGCAATTGTATTTTTGCTATGCAACATTTTAAGATCCTCCTTTCCACCTGATTACACCGAATTAGTGGTAATCTTCAATGTTTATTATTCTGACAACATGGATATCCGTTTTGTTCTTCTCGAATATCAAGCGATACGGGTGAACTAAATCCATTGCATACTCACCCGTTCTATAGCCTTCAAGCGAATGGCATCTGCCAATTGAAAATTGCACTAGCATTTCAATAGAATCTGCAGATTGTAATTCATCAACGCGCTGGTGTATCAGCTTAGCCATTCTTTCCCCATATTTTCGTCGGGCCATAGAATAATTTGTGCAAACACGTACTAAATTATTGGATTTATATTTTATTTCTAGCAAGCTGTCACCTCTTTACCTCTAAGGTAAATAAATAGTAACATGTGCAATCTAAAAAGTCAACATAAAATTAACCTTACAGGTAAATTCGTTATACTGGAAAACGCCCGGGATTTTTCCTAAACACTTTCCTAATTTCTTTTTCGAACTACCAATTCTCTATGATAAAAAGAAGTTGAGCCGTGATCCATCTATATTCCGGGAAAAGCTGAACTCACATTGAATCTTACTATTACAGCCTTCATCACTCCTGGAGTAAAATCAGTCTGATGCCCTACCTGATCTAATGATGTCTCGTAATCCATTTTTCTGATCATCACTTGCCCTGTTTGCGCTGTAGCTTTTTGGACAAGCCCGTCTTGTTTTTCGGTTTAATCTGGGGTTTCATAGATCTCTTTTCTGCGATGAACACAAAGTATCCGTTCACTTCAATCCCCTTCACCCCCCCGAAAACGGCGGTCAGCTTATTTTGGTACCACGTCTTGCGTTTGGTGACCATCAGCATCTTCCCACCGACAATGAGTTTCCTGAACCCGGATTCAATGAACTCTTTGGGAACAGAAAAATCCACATGATAAGGGGGATTCGAAAGGATCAGCGTAAAGTCTTCCTCTCCCATATCTCTCAAACCGTCACTCTTCACAATCCGTATGTCTGGAACCTGATTCCTTGCGGCATTTCGCCTGGACAGATCGATCGCTTCCTCGGAAATATCACACATTGTGACGTTTTCTTCCCCGATGAGCCTGCTCGCCAGGATTCCGACAACCCCATATCCGCAACCCAGATCAAGAACCTTATCATTCGGTTGGAACTGAACCTGAGAAAGCATCGACAACGTCCCTTCGTCGATAGATGAGGGGGAAAACACGGTTTCATTCGATTCGAATTCCAGTTCAATACCCATAATTTCTGTTTTAATCATAAGGACCAGTCCTTCCGAACGCTCAAGAGACCCTTAGATCCTCTTTGCGCTTCTTCCTGTTATTATACGGCTCTTCTCCACCATTTGCCATGGCATCTTCTTAAAGGTCTCCATGGGATCCTGCACGAAAAAAGCCAAAAAAAAGAGATATCCGTTAGAATATCTTTTTGGTGCAGATGAAGGGACTTGAACCCCCATGCCTTTCGGCGCTAGATCCTAAGTCTAGTGCGTATGCCAATTTCGCCACACCTGCGTAACTATTTGATTAAGTGGTGCAGATGATGGGACTTGAACCCATACAAGCCGTAGCCCGCTACCCCCTCAAGGTAGTGCGTCTGCCATTCCGCCACACCTGCCTGTCTAACCACAAGTATCATTCTATCGTCATCCCCCTTATTAGTCAAGAAAAATATTCATAAATTTTCAATATCCCGGAATCCTCGCCCTATGCCCCGCCAATCCCTGTTCTCTGGTGAAAGGCAGGGTATCCGGACATCCATTGCCTCCTTTATTTTGCGCCAGAAGAATTTCAAGATTTTTGCACGAAAATTAAAAAAACATTTTGCTCACTGCCAAAATCCTTCCTTTATTTGATATAATATCACTGAAGATTTGATTCAAGAAAAATAAACTGGATTCCAAGAACAATTTCAGGATTATTCAGGTGCCCATGATGAGATCATCCGACGAATATCCCTTGATCCAGCAATAAGCGACACCCAAAAATCGGACAAAACAAAAGGACGGAGCGCACAATAGATGAACATTCTCAAATCTACCTTTACCCTGGAAAAATCAGTCCCCCCAAGCATAGCCAGGACTCTCCGAGATGAGGTCGGCAGGCTTCCCGGCGTCCTGCAATGCACGTTGAAGAGGGACCATAAAAGTTATGCGGTCACCTTTGACAGTGAGCTATGCAAAGAAGAGGAGATCAACCGGGTACTCCTCGCCTTTGAAGACGAAAAAAACGAAGGAATGGAATTCAACTTCCTCTCCTTCCTTGTGATCTTCGTCCTGTTTCTTTTCCTGACCCTCATCAATATGAAGGTCCTCCGCGTAAGCGGCATAAAGACCCATCTTTATATTCTGGCAGCCATCATCGGTGTCTTCGCCCCCTTCTACCAGATCCGATTTGATGAGGAGTTCAGGGAAATCTCGAACTACTCCCAGAAACTTTTCAATACTGTGCGAACCTCAAGAAGCATCCTCTTCATTCTCGGAAGGCTTTTCGGCTACACGCTCATCGGACTCGCATTCGGCTATCTGGGTTCCCTCCTGAAACACATCCCCATCGCATTTCCGCTCTTTCAGCTCATCGCCTCGGCCTATGTCATCTCTTTAGGGCTGTATATCCTGGGCGTCAAGGGATTCAGGAAGGTCCACAGGTCCCTCCCCTACTTCAGAAAGGGAAAAATCATTTCCAGCAATATGCTGAAAACCGGACTGCTGTCCTGCCTCATCCCCACCATTACGGTACAGGTCATGCAGATCTTTGCCGTCGCCTATGGGAATCCGCTTTTTGGGGCTTTGCTGCTGTTCATCTACACCCTTTCCACCATTCCCTTCATGGTCTCCAATGATGTCATCGCAAAGACCGTGGGAAAGTCCCGAATCAGCAAAGCATCAGCCACCTCAGGCATCTTCGTCATCTTCATGGGGTTGATTCTGCTTCTGACCGGACTCATGACCAATAACACGCTGGAAAAGAAGTTTCCAACTCTGGGGGGAGCATTCTCCCTGGTCCGTGACAATGAAGCTCCCCTTCGGGCAGAAGTCGCGAAAATGGATGGCAAGACCCAGAGCATCGAGGTTTTCATCGGCAGCGACAACTTCTCTCCGGGCATCATCTATGTCCGAAAAAACGTCCCGCTGACGATTAACTTCAGTGGCCAAAGAAGTGGTGAAGCATCAGCCCAGCTCTATTTCAGCCCTCTGGACATCCGGTATGCCACAGGAGAAGAAACAGGCACCCTGTCGCTTCCTGTTAGTGAAAGGGACATCGTCTTCTATAACTGGATGGGAACCCAGACCGGTAAAATCATCGTCACAGACGACCCTGAAATGGCCTTTCAGAATTCAAGGGCTGACCTGACCGACTTTGAAGAAGAAAAGGGGAGATTCAACGACACCTCCCTAAAGGACAAACCCTTGGAGAATGTGTTCAGGAAGGCAGAGATTTCCAAGGACCTGCTGACCCAGAAGATCCTGATCGAAGGTTCCGCCAATGAACTCGTCCCCTTCATCATCGTTGCAGAGCCCCTGATCCCGCTGGAAATGGTCCTGAACCTCAAAGACTATGACTTCATGACTTCCGTCATGACCATCCAGAAGAGTGGAAATGAAGCCATCCTGACGGCCCTGAAAAAAAGGGACAACTACACCAAGGATATCGTGACCTTTCCCACCGAAGGGACCTACTTCCTCCTGGACCACAGCAATATTCTGGCCGTTTTCCATATTGAAAAGGGCATCAAGTCCCTCGACCTCGGCGCCGTCCGGGACAAGTTCCTGAATCCGCACGAATGAGCAAATCCATCCCTCCATTCACAGATTGCCAAGGAAGCTGAAAAGCTTCCTTTTTTTGTTCCCCTTCCCTTGTATCCCCCTACCCATTCAGCTACAATACAGTTGAACAAAGAGCAAAGCTTGGATAGAGAGGGAAAACAAATGGAAAAGCAAGAATTCACCAGCCTACAACCGAAGGATGAACTGAAACGTCCCATAGAAATCCCCACCCTGACTTTCTATCCGGAAGCCCGTCTCCTGACGGACATATATGATTCGGACGATTTCCTGAAAAACTTCCTATATGACGGGGATGACTTGGGGATAACCTTCAGCGAGGATACCGTCAAAATCAGGATCTGGTCTCCTCTGGCGGACGGGATAACTCTCCTCCTCTTCAGGGATTCCAGCGAAGAGGAGGCCTTCATGGCCTACGAAATGGAGAGAGATGTCCGGGGAACCTTCATGAAAAATCTTCCCTTATCCGTAGAGGGACTCTACTATCTCTTTGAGATACGCCATGGCGAACAGCGTGCGCGAACGCCTGGTCCTGATCCCAAGGCGGTGGGGCTTAACGGAGAGAAGGGCCTTCTCCTTAATCTGAGGAAAACCGATCCCAAGGGGTTTTGTGAGGATGTCTCTCCTCCACTAAAGAATCCTGTCGATGCCCTCATCTATGAGGTCAATATCCGTGATTTTTCCATGGATGAGACGTCAGGGATCAGGAAGAAGGGCAAGTATCTCGGTTTTGTCGAGCGCGGGACGAAAAGCCCCGAAGAACAGAAGACAGGCATCAGCCACCTGAAGGAACTTGGGATCACCCATGTTCAGCTCCTTCCCTTCTTTGACTTCAACTGCCTCGATGAGGAAGAGAGTCTCGCCTATAACTGGGGCTACGACCCGCTGAACTATAACGTCCCCGAAGGGTCTTACTCGACCAACCCAAGGGATGGCAAGCAAAGAATCCTGGAACTGAAGAAGATGATCATGGCCCTGCACAAAAACAAGATCGGCGTCATCATGGACGTCGTCTACAACCATACCTCCTCCGGCCCTGAGAGCAATTTCCACAAGACAGTCCCCTTCTACTATCATCGGACGAAGGATGGCAAATTCACCGACGCGTCGGCCTGCGGCAACGAGACGGCTTCAGAAAGGCCCATGGTCCGGAAATACATCCTGGATTCCCTACTGCACTGGCAGAAGGAATACCATGTGGATGGATTCCGCTTCGACCTCATGGGCATCCACGATACGCAGACCATGGTGGAAATCGAGCGAGAACTAAGAAAGGCAAAACCCGATATCCTCCTCTACGGAGAAGGCTGGACAGCTGCAGAGAGCCCCCTTCCTGAAGAGAAGCGGCTCATGAAGAAAAACATCGCGCAGGTTCCCGGCATAGGCGTGTTCAACGACGACCTCCGCGATGGCGTCAAAGGCCATGTCTTCTATCGCGAACAAGGCGGTTTCGTCAGCGGGGAGGACTTCCTCGAGAGCGTGAAATTCGGTATCGCCGGTTCCGTCTCCCATCCGGACGTTGACTACAAAAAGATCAGTTACTCCGATTTTCCCTGGGCAAAGCATCCTTCGCAGACAATCAACTATGTCTCGGCCCATGACAACCTGACCCTCTATGACAAGCTAAAAGCGGTGCATATGGACTCGACGGAGGAAGAGCTCAGGGACATGGCGAGGCTTTCCAACGCCATCATCCTCACCAGCCAGGGGATTCCCTTCCTCCATGGAGGTGTGGAGATGCTAAGGACAAAATATGGGGATGATAACTCGTACCGTTCTCCGGATTCGGTCAACGCCATAAACTGGAGCCTGAAGGCAAAGAACCATGATGTCTTTCTCTACTATCAGGGACTCATCAACCTGAGAAGAAAACACCCTGCCTTCCGCATGAGAAACCAGGAGGAAATTGCAAAAAAGCTCATCTTCTTCGGTCCGGAAAAAGCTCAACCCCTGAGGCTTCAGGCGGATACGGTCATTGCCTATGTGCTTCAGGACCATGCCCATGAGGACGCAGAAGGGACGATTTTCGTCGCCTTCAATGGCAGCGCTGAAATCCGGTACCTTGATCTTCCCTTCGGAGACTGGAAAGTCCTCGTGGACAAGAACCATGCGGGAACAGGAACCCTGCAGCGCCATAAAGGTGGAAAAGTCGCCCTGGAACCAAAATCAACCCTGATCATGGCTTCACGCAAAGTCATCTTGTTCTGATCCCACATGGATGACGAGGGACCTCCCTAAAAAATTGGATTGAGAAAATGGGGGATGGCTCAATGCCATTCCCCACTTTCTTTCTCCTTCTTGAAAGGCCCGCAAGAAACGACACAGGCAGGCTTTTTGTGTTGACAAACATATTTAATTCGTATAGAGTTATTTCGTAAGTTAATATTTTAACATCATCATATACACTTATATGCCTATTATTTAATTTTAGCTATAGGACAAATAAATGCGTGGTCCCTGTGATTCCCCTGCATACCACATCAGGAAAAAAGGAGTGAACAATATTGAAGCTTGAAATCAAAAACATCTGCAAGAGCTTTTCTGAAAAAAAAGTCCTAAAGGATATCTCCTTTAATGTGGAGAGCGGAAAAGCCATGGGATTTCTGGGAAGGAACGGTGCCGGCAAGACGACGACCTTAAGAGCCCTCATGGGGGTATTCAGGCAGGATCAGGGAGAGTTCCTTCTCGATGGAAAACCCTTCAGGCCAGAAGACTACAAGGTAGGCTACTTGCCCGAAGACCGGGGAATGTACCCTAAAGAAGAGATTGGTCACCAGCTCCTCTACTTCGGAATGCTCCGAGGAGGCCAGAAGAAGGAAATTGAAAGCAATATCGACTACTGGCTGGATAAGGTCAGCCTTTCGGAATACAAGAAAAAGCGACTGGAGACCCTCTCCAAGGGGAACCAGCAAAAAATCCAGATTGTGGAAGCCCTGGTGAACAAACCGGACATCATCATCCTGGACGAGCCCTTCAGCGGCCTTGATCCAGTGAACTCCATGATCCTGAAGGAGATCATCCTCTCCCAGATCAAAGAGAACAAACTGGTCATCTTCTCCAGCCACCAGATGAGCTATGTGGAGGAGTTCTGCGACGAGATCACCCTCATCGACAAGGGAAAAATCGTGCTGACGGGAAACCTCAGTGAAATCAAGAATGAACGCGGCAGGAACCGGTTCAGGCTTTCGGCATCCAGCACCACGGATGACCTCAGGGCTGCCCTGTCCGACTACAGGGACGTCTCCGTGAAGAAGGACAGGGACTCTTTCATCCTGCATGTCCCGGAGGAGGAGAAAGCATCAGGCCTTCTCTGGAAACTCCTGAAAAAGGGCGTGGAGCCTGAGAGCTTCTCCCCTTACCTCCCCTCCCTCACCGATATCTTCGTTGAAATGGCAGGTGACCGCATATGAAAAACCTTCCTATCGTCTTCAAATTCGAACTTATGGGCCTCCTGAAGAAAAAAGCGTACATCATCACCACCGTCATCCTATGCCTCCTGATCATCGTCGTGACCAGCATCCCCAGTGGCTTGAAGATGTTCACCGGAAGCGCAGAACCCGAAGACAAGGAGCTCACGCAGTCCTATGGCATCCTCCTCAATAAGGAATTGTTCGATATGGAACTCCTCACAAATAAGTTCGCCGGTCTTAAGATTTCCTGGTATGAGGACGAGACCGCAATGAAAGAGGATGTGGCGGAGGGAACTATCGCCAGCGGATATATGATTTCCTCACCCACCAGCTACACCTCCATCGTCCAGGATATGTCCATGTACTCCGAAGGAGACTATCTCATGGACAGCGCCCTGCAGGAATATGCCGAAGACATGTCCCTGAGAGAAAAGAACTACGACGATCAGGGGATTCGAAATGTCCTGGGCGGCATTACAGTGTTGAAGAACACCGAAATTCTCGGACAGAACGTCCAGAACAATTTTACCTTTGTCTACATCATGATCATGTTCACCTTCATGCTGATCATGTTCTATGGAAACAATGTCGCCACTTACGTCGCCAGAGAAAAGAGCGACAGGACCATGGAGATTCTCATCACCAGTTCCGACACCAAAAGCCTCATCATCGGCAAGGTACTCGCCTCCGGCATGGCCGGCATCATTCAGGCGGGCAGCATGGTCCTTACCCTCGCTGTCTTCTATAGCCTGAACTACGTGAACTACAGCTCAGACATCCGTCAGTATGCCAATCTTAATGTCCCTAAAGACATCATCCTCGTTTACGCCCTCTTCTCCGTGGTCGGCTATTTCCTCTTCCTCTTCATGTATGCCGCGCTGGGCGCGCTCATGAGCAAGGTCGAAGATGTTCCGTCTGCAACAACCCTGGTAACGATGTTTGTCATGGTTGCCTACTTCATCTGCATCTTCAGTTTGAACCTGCAGTCGAGCATGATTACCAAGGTGGCCTCCTACATCCCTTTCACCTCGTTCATGGTGATGTTTGTCCGGTACGCTATCTCGAGTGTGAGCCTTCTTGCGGTTTCCCTGTCCTTTCTTCTTCTCCTCACCACCGCAGCGCTCATGGCGTTCCTTTCCGTGAAGATCTACCGCTTCGGTACCCTGAACTACGGCAACAGCACAAACGTCATCTTGCTCATCAAAAAAGCGCTGAGGAACGATGACGCAAACAAAAGGGTGGAATAACCTTCCCCCACTAGGTGTGAAACTCTGGAAACTCAAGACTTGGAATAATCAATAAAAGACAGGAGGAAAGTCCGTTTCAGGAGCTTTCCTCTTGTCTTTTCGCATTTCGGATATTGATGTGTGTCGTTGTTTTTGAAGGCTTTCTTTGTTCCTTTGTTACTTGAAGAAATAGAGCGCCCGATAGACCTTTTGCCGGAACATGACCCGTTCCACATAATCCCGGGTCTCTGGAAAGGGGATTTCCGTCAGGACCCCTCCTGTCGAATAAGCCGGGTCCCCGAGCCAGGTCTTCACCCGGTTAGGGCCGGCGTTGTATGCGGCCAGGACGCTGATCTCATTATCATAGAGCGTCATGAGGTAACTCAGATAGAAGACACCCATCCTGATATTTTTCTCTGGGTCCTTCAGATCTTCCGTCTGGAAATCAGCAAGGTCCATTTTCTTTGCGATGAACTCCCCAGTGTCCTTTGTCACCTGCATAAGTCCCACTGCCCCGGCGGGCGAGACGACATCCTTGTCGAATCCGGATTCGGTGTTGATCACGGCATAGACGAGATTCACATCCACCCCGTATTCTGTGGCATACTTTTCAATCTGGCTTTCGTATCTGATGGGGAAAACGCTTTGGTAAAGTATCCCCGCCCCCAACAGGAGGACCAGGAGAAGAAGCGGGATGAGGATTCTTCTCCCTCTCTTCTTTTTTCTTCTTGATGGCTTGTTATTACTTCTCATTTTCAAATCCTATCTTTTTCAGCACGAGAGTGAGTTCAGCCAGGGTGTCGATGAGTTCTCCGCTATTGTTGACAACGTAGTCCGATTTCCTCACCTTTTCCCTCATGTCCATCTGAGATTCTACCCTGGTGAGCGCTTCCTTTTCCATCAGATTGTCCCGTTTCATGAGCCTTTTGAGCTGTGCATCCTTTTCCACATAGACCGTGATGGTGATGTCCATGTTCTTGTCGAATTTCTCCTCGAAAAGGAGTGGTGCGTCAAGGATGACGTACTTCTCGTCTTTAAGCTCCCTGAACCGTTTTTCGACAAGCTTCTTTATCCTGGGCATAATCACCGCATTGTACTTTTCCCTTTCTTCCTTGTCCAGGAAGATGATTTTCCCCAGGGCTTTACGGTCGAGGATCCCTTCCCTGAAGACCACGTCCCCATAGGTTTCCTTCAGGTAAGCATGGATTTCGGGATAGATTTCCAGCACTTCCCTGGCGATGAGGTCGGCATCGATGACTTTGACGCCCAGGGCCATAAGATATTTGACGATGGTGGTTTTTCCGGAGGCGATCCCTCCGGTCAGTCCGATCTTTATCATACCCGTCCTCTATGCCTCAAACCAGGTATTGCCGACAGATTCCTCTGCTTCGAGCTTAACCTTGAGTTTTACCGCGCTTTCCATTTCATTCTTGACGATATTCCTGACCTCTTCTTGTTCATCCTTTTTGGTGTTGAGGATCAGTTCATCGTGAACCTGAAGAATCAGGGAGGATTTGAGATTATTTTTCTTCAGGGCATTCCAGACCTTCACCATGGCCATCTTCATGATGTCCGCGGCGCTTCCCTGGATGGGGCTGTTCATGGCAAGCCGGATGCCGGCAGCCTGAACCATCTTGTTCTTCTCCCGGACTTCAGGAATATACCGTCTCCTGTTCATGATGGTCCTGACATAGCCCATCTCCTTGGCTTCATAGACGATATTGTCCAGGTATTCCTTGACCTTCGGATATCTGGAGAAATAGATTTCGATGTATTCCTTGGCTTCCTTCCTGGTGATGCCCAGGTCGCCAGAGAGGCTGAAATCCGATATCCCATAGACGATGCCGAAGTTCACGGCCTTGGCGTTGCTTCTCATGGTTTTGGTGACTTCATCCAAGGGAACCCCGAATACCTCAGAGGCTGTTTTCGTATGGATGTCGATGTGGTTGTTGTAGGCATCGATCATGTTCTCGTCACCCGCGATGTCTGCAAGCACCCGAAGCTCAATCTGCGAATAATCGCAGGACAGGAGGACGGAGTCCTCGTCATGGGGGATGAAGGCTTTTCTGATTTCCCGGCCCATCTCATGCTTGATGGGGATGTTCTGGAGGTTAGGCTCCGTGCTGGACAGCCTTCCCGTGGCCGCCATAGTCTGGTTGAAGGTGGAATGGATCCTTCCATCCTCGTCGATGGCGGCCTTGAGCCCGACGACATAGGTCGAGTAGATCTTCGTCACCGTCCGGTACTGCATGACCTTGTCCACCACAGGGTGCTTGTCTTTCAGAGCTTCAAGGACATCGATGTTCGTCGAATACCCGGTCTTTGTCTTCTTGATGATTGGGAGGGAAAGCTTCTCGAAGAGGATGCTCCCGAGCTGCTTCGGGGAATTGATGTTGAAAACTTCTCCGGAGAGTTCGAAGATTTCCTTTTCCAGGTCCTCGATGTCCTTCTTGAACTTAAGCGTATACTCGTCCAGGAGCGGCTCGTTCACTCGGAACCCTTCGATTTCCATATCCGAAAGGATATAGGTCAGCGGCAGCTCCACTTCATAGAATAGCTGATGAAGGTCGGTATTCTCAATTTCATGATCAAACTTCTCAAAGAGGTCAAAGAGTTTCCTTGCGAGGTATACCTCCCCTTCGATATCTTCGGGAACACTGGCATCGCCAAAGGTCTTCAGCGTAAGATCCTTCAGGGAAAGCCTCCCGTCTGCAGGATCCAGAAGATATGCGGCCAGGTTGACGTCGAAGATGACATTCCTGATCTCGATCCTATTTTTTCTGAAAACCGTATAGCCGTCCTTGATATCGAAGGAGATTTTCCTGATGGCCTCGTCCTCGAGGATTCCGGCCAGGGCCTTCTTGGCTTCCTCATCCTTAAAGACCTTCTCCATCCTGATGACAAGGCTTTCCTCCTTTGTTGAGAGAATCAGCCATTCCATCTCCCTTTTGGAGAGCTTCGGGTCATGGATGACATTGTAATAGAGACTTAGGAGGCCGTCTTTCGGGTCAAGGTGACCCCTGAACGCAAGAAGCGCGTCCTTCAAACCTTCCGGTTCCTCGACAATCACATACTCAAGCTTTTTTGCAGTCACTTCTTTCTTTTTTTCAGGCATCGTGCTTTCAAGCTTGGCCAGAAGGGACTTGAATTCCAATTCCCCGAACAGCCTTCTGAGCTCATTTTCGTTGTAGGCATCCTTGCTTCTGAACCTGTCCATGTCCATTTCGATGTCCACATCCCGGATGATCGTAGCCAGCTTCTTGGAGAAGATGGCATCTGCAGAGAATTCGATGAGGTTTTCCCTGACCTTGTTCATGGTGATGTTTTCCACATTGGAAAGGACGCCCTCCACCGATCCATATTCCTTGATCAGCTTGTAGGCGGTCTTCTCCCCTATTCCGGGAACGCCCTTGATATTGTCCGAAGCATCGCCCATGAGTCCCTTGACATCGATGAACTGCGTCGGGGTGATGCCGAATTCCTCGATGAACTTCTCCCTGTCATAAATTTCCACGAGGGAGACCCCTTTTTTCGTAATAACCACTTTGGTCTTGTCAGAGGCCAGCTGCAGGGTATCTCTGTCTCCGGAGAGCACATAGACCTCATCCCCTTCCTTCTCTGCCTTGAGCGACAGGGTGCCGATGACGTCGTCGGCTTCGAAGCCGTCGATTTCAAGGATGTCCACGGCCATGTGCTCGAGGACTTCCTTGATCACGGGGAACTGTTGGGCCAATTCATCGGGCATCCTCTTCCTTCCTGCCTTGTACTCCTCATATTCCAGGTGCCTGAAGGTAGGTGCCCTACGGTCGAAGGCGGCCACGATGTAGTCCGGTTTGAGGTCGGCCTTGATCTTCATCAGCATGTTGATGAAACCGTAGATGGCCCCCGTATGCTGTCCTCTGGAGGTGATGAAGTCAGGATTCGCGAAATATGCCCTGTTCATGATACTGTTGCTGTCGATAATCATTAATCTACTCATCTAATTCTCCTAATCTCATTTCTCGATATTTTATTGCTTCCTTTAATTCCTCTTTGGAGTCATTGGAAAATGTCCTGGTGATCTCTTTTAGAATCTCATAGGCCAGGACGTTCTCCAGTACGATGGAAAGGGGCACGACGGCGCTCACATCGCTCCGTTCATACCTGGATTCGGTATTTTCCTTGGTCTTTAGGTCAACGGAGGGAAGCTTCAGAAGGATGCTGGGAATAGGTTTCATGTAGCAGAAGACATCGATGTCTTCCCCGTTGGAGATTCCTCCTTCCATGCCGCCGGCATGGTTAGAGGTCCTTTTCAGTTTACCCTCTGCGTAGGTTATCCCATCATGGTATGAATATCCTGTAAGGTTGCTGAAAGGATTCCCTATGGAAACCTGCTTCACCCCCTGGATGCTCATGGTGGCCCCTCCGAGGATGCTGCCCAGTCTTCGGTCGTACTCTGCGAAAGATCCGATGCCTTTCGGACAGCCCCTTACAGAGGCATAGACCCATCCGCCCAGGGTGTCTCCGGCGTTTCTTGCGCTGTCGACCATCTCCATCATTTCTCTTTCCTCTTTGTGTACCCGCATGGGGCTTCTCTCGATCTTCCCATAAACCTCATCGACGAAGAGGTCATCTTGTCCGTCGAAGACCCCATAGAGGGAATAGACCTTCGATCTTACCTCCACATGGAGTTCCCGGAGGACCTCTTTGCAGAGGGCTCCAACGGCACACCGGACGGCGGTTTCCCTGGCTGAGGAACGCTCAATGCTGTCCCTCAGGTTCCCGGTACCATACTTGTATTCTCCGGTGAGGTCCGCATGTCCGGGCCTGGGAACCGAGACAAAGGTTTCTTCCGGGGTCTTGTCTTTCCAGTTTTCATAGTCAAGGTTCCTGATGCACAGCGTAATCGGTGCTCCGGTAGTCTTACCCTCCCGCATTCCCGAAAGGATTTCAACCTTGTCATTTTCGATTTTCATCCGTTCTCCCCGTCCATAGCCTGACTGCCTTCTTCTGAGCTCCTCATTGATCTTCTCGATATCGATGACAAAATTTGAAGGCATGCCTTCGATAATGGCCGTAAGGCACTGCCCGTGGGACTCGCCCGCATCAAGAAACCGTAACATCTCATCACCCCATACTTTTTCTTTGTTATGCCTATTATAGACTAGTTCGGTGGAAAAATAATAGGAATCTCCTGAAAGATTCCTGAAGTATTAACATATTAGAAGATGCTCAGGTCAAGCTCTCGTGAAAGGTATTCCAGCATTTTGATTCCCGCGATGGAATTCCCCTTCTTGTCGAGGCTGGGTCCGAAGACGCCCACGCCAAAAGCACCCGGGACTGCACCGAGGATGCCTCCACCGACCCCCGACTTGGCGGGGATGCCACAGGAGACGGCAAATTCTCCGGAGGCATCGTACATGCCGCAGGTGGTCATGACCGTCTTGACGATCCTCGCATTCTCTTTGCGGACGACCCTTTGTCTGGTGACCGGGTGGATTCCATTGGAGGCGAGAATCGCCCCGATGGTTGCGATGTCCCTGCAGTTTCCAAGGATGGAGCACTGCATGAAATAAAGGTCAAGGATTTCTTCCGGGCTGCCCTGCATGATTCCGGTACTCTTCATGAAGTAGGCCAGGCTCCTGTTCCTGTGGCCGGTTTCCTTCTCCGAATGGTACACCCGCTCGTCATAGGTCGTACCCGGATGGCCCGTCAGGATGTCACTGAAGGCGAGGATCCTTTTCATCTTTTCCTCCTTGTCCCGGCCTGCGATGAGGGAGGTGACGACCATGGCCCCTGCATTGATCATGGGATTGAAGGGCTTTTCCGGATTCTTCACCTCAAAGGACATGATACTGTTGAAGGGATCCCCTGTCGGTTCCATATGGACATGGCGAAAGATCTCTTCTTTCCCCTTGTCTTCCAGGGCGAGCAAAAGAGCGGTGACCTTGGTGATGCTCTGCAGGGTGAAATTTTTCAGGTATTCCCCTTCCCCATGGCATGTGCCTTCCAGGTCCATGATGGCGATTCCGACATCTTCCTTGTTTCCCTTCTCGAGCTCGGGGATATATTCGGCGACCTTGCCGAATTTCGTCTCTTCCTTCCCAATTCTGATGCATTCCCTTAGAATTTCCCTCATGATGATCCATCCTTCCAAAACTATTCCTATGAGTCTACTATACCATTCTTTCCTCCCTGCGTGGAGCCTATCCGATGAACCCACAAATTTTCCCATTATTTCCCAGTACCCTTGATTTAACCCTTCAACCTGTGATAAAATCGATGAGTACGATAAACATGCCGGTGTGATGGAATTGGCAGACGTGCGGGACTCAAAATCCCGTGGTAGTGATACCGTGCCGGTTCGACCCCGGCCACCGGCACCATCACAAAAGCTCCTGATTCCGAATATGGGATCAGGAGCTTTTTTCATAAATCTGTTTGCATATAGTATTCAAAATAAGACCCCAGCTGTTAAGCTGAGCCTACTCTTAGTGAGTTTTGGTTGTGATCAGAATAAAATCACATCGCTAAAAATTGTCCAATTAGATCATAAATTAATTGGACTAATTTAATTTGGTAAGCATTATGTTTTCCAATTTTTTTTTGCTTTTTTATACAATTTCTAACTTCTCTGTAAAAGTCATCCTTGTTAATTGAATTATCCATTACATCAAATATGTCTATAGCTCCATCAATATTTGAATAATCGGATAATGCATAGAAAAATAACTTAGTTGGTTTTTGTTCAATCAATACACTGGCATAGCCTTCATTTTCTTCAATCGTTATCTTAATCACATTTTCTTTGTTTTCTAATAACACATTATTTAGGATATTATTTACCTTTTCTATTTTTACTGTATAGCTTTTAAGATATTCATAATTTTCCTTATACTCATAGAAGACATCAGATAATAACATACTAACTCCTTATTCAACCATTATGTTTGCAATTTCTATATTCTGATAAAAATACAATTCATTCAATCAGATATGATGATAAACTCTATTCGAACAATTCCTAAATCTACAGTCCTATCATAGATAGAGACTCGTCAATGATTACCTCGATTTACCACTTTTTTTATTCTATCAACCGGAAATACATCAGGAATATCTACAATTTCAAGCCTTCTGTTATCAATACTTATTTGCCCGGTTATGGTTAGGTAATCATCAATGATTTTCCTATCAATCATTACTTTGCCAGAACCGGCTGAATGTCTATCTTCACCATTTTTCTTAACTCCAGAAATCCAGTACTCCTCACCTGTTTCTACATCGAAGTAATTACCAGATATTCCAGGGGACTTTTGGAATCCTTTGTCATTAAAATAAACTGTTTGACCAGTTTTCGAATACTTTACCCTTCCAATCCAAGCAGGTCCATCATCAGAATATCCTGATTTCAATTCAATATATAAAAAGTTTTCAAAATCCTTTTTCATATTAATCCTCATTTCGCAAATAATTTGGCTATGTTTAGATGAGTTTTGAAAATCAAACATTTTAATCATTGACTTTGTTTAATCCCTTATGTTTCGCAATTTAAAAAATTCCGTATTAACCCCAATTTTTATTGAGCATTCTTCTCATGTAAAGTTTGATAATATTCATTAAACTCTTTCCAGAACAGGTCAAATTCTTCTTCATCAAATTCATTATAAAATTTTCTTGGGATATTTGAAGAATAAAATCCTTTAACTTTATCAGCAAAGTGAAGTACCTGTTCCTGATATTGCTTAAGATTAATTTTATAACTGCCAGTTATCCTCTTTAATCCGCTTTCGTCATTTCTTTCTGTTTGAATATTTGAAACAACAATGACGTCATCATTGATTTCAGTATCCCATGTGACATAGTTCGGGCAACTGGGAAACTCTCTTAAATAGCCACAATGAGGAATTAGTTCTAATTCGTTTTTGCTATCATATCCATAAATTGCAGATTTCATTAATCGTAAGGCAGAAGAAGCCACTGTCCATTCGGGACTATTTACGCCACTCAGAATGATCTCATTAATCCTTATTAGAACCTTACCATGTGAGCAGTAGTCCATACCCTCATCAGGTTCATCATCAATCCAGTTTTGTGTCAGTAGTTGAATATTAAAAATGTCCAAAACAGCCTTACCTCCATAAAAACAAATTAGTTATCCTACAATTATTCAATCATATTTATAATCGTATAGTCATGTTTCAGATCGTGTTGAAAATAAGACATTTAAAGGAATCCTGATGAATTCCTTTTTTTTGCAATATAGAAAGATGACACATAAACCGAAATGAGATTTTGCTTGGGACTTTGTAGTAATGCAACCTTTGTTTCAAATAGAATCAAACATAAAAGTCTGCACATTATCCCACTGCCCTATTACCTCGTGATCTTCATGTGAAATTCTTTCGACCCTTTTCTCACCGGTCAAGACTATTGCATCCCCGTCTGCGCCTTTAGCAATGACAACTCCATCAAGAGGAACCAGCCACTCTTCCAGCTTCATATCCTCTGCAAATTCCTTTGTTTCAAAAACACTTTCTTTATGGGATAGTAACGTATATTCATCTGAAAGAACCGCACCATCACTTATTTGATAGTAGGGGATCATTATTTCATATATTGTCCCTGCTAAAGCTTCACAACTTCTTTTGGGAAGGCCCCTATTAAAGTATTCCTTTTCAACTTTCTTTTGCTTTCTAAAGATTTGAAGTGCCATTTCTTCATTTACTTTGCGTTCTTGCCTTGGTGTTTTTAAAAATTCTTCGTAGGCCTTAAAACTATTTTGCATCTCTTCTATGCTTGGCGGTTCGAGTTCCTCACTTTTATATTTCTCATATTGCAAAGGAATTTCTTCAACGATGCTTATCTGCTCTAAATCGGACTTTGCAATTAAACGTCGTTGAAGTAATATCTCTGCCTCTTTTTTCCTGATCAGAACACCAGTTTCAACATAACTGTCTGTATCATATTGATAATATGCAAAAGCAGTTTCAGGCAAATCATTTTTCTGAATACAGATGGGTATATCTATGTTGAGATCATAAAACAGAGTAAGCAGTTTAGGTAGCTTTCCCCCCAATTTACCTAATTTCATTCTGTTTTCCGAATCAGCTACAGACAAATTATTGCAAGAATAAAAGGTTGGTACCTTACTTGAAAGATACACACTAAAATATTGCTGTGACTTATATTTTCCAATATCTTTCATCCACCTAAATTTTATCCCTGAAAATTGCTCCTCAATACATACTTTTCGAAAGTCCTCTGAAACCAATGCCATAGAGTTTTTGCCATTATCATAGATACAATTACTCCTTTTAGGGATCTTATAGGCACGGATTTCCTTTTCATTTTCTTTATATTCAGCGGAGACGTATTTTAATTTCAGTTTATACCATTCACTATCTTCTGCTGAATTTGTTCTCTCATACCGACCACGCAGATGACAATGGGTCTCTTTTTTATATTTCTCCATCTTCTCTAGTATTTCATCCGTATGATCAGCTTCCAGGTCATAATCACACCATCCGACGCGATCACATGTTAATCCCAGTGAATGAACAAAGTCTCGATTTTCCTTATACTCAGTTTCATCACCACATGTATTCTTTCTCTTATCGATAATCCATGATAATTTTTCTCCCATATCTTCTTCTCCTCAACTTATAAAATACAAGTCTCCAAATAACATGTGTTGATAATCTTTCTTTCGTTATATATGACAAATCCGTCCTGATTGATTCTATATACTGATATTATACTAAATTCCAAAAAAGTAGTCTATTATAAATTCAGGTTTCAAACAGAGCTTTTCTCATGCGTTCTTCCCTCACCCTTCTCTCTCCTTTTTCCTCCCTGCACAACAAAGAGCCTTCCTCAGCGCCTGATTTATGCTGCCGGAAGGCTCTTCCTGTTAATGTCTACTGATTCTTCCTCTTTCCCTTCCTCAGGAAGAGTCTTCTCCTGATCTTCTGAAGGAATCCTACCTGTCCAATCTTCTCAAAAGCGTAGATGAGTAGGACGGACACCCCCATGAGCGGGAGATAAATCCAGGCAATGCGGCTTATTATTGGTTCCAGGAAGAATATCTCCGGAAAGAAAAACACACAGATACTGAAAATCGAAACCAGGGTCCCCCAAAGCAAGACCTTGAATAGGTTCAGCGGAAGCATGGCCCTGAAGAGCACATAGAACCCAATAAACCCGAGAAGAAGAAGAACCATCGTCGATTTCTCTTCATCGCTGAAATAAGAGAGTGGTCCGAGGATTTCCAGAAGCATGACGACGCTTACCGCAGAGAGCCCTGCCGGGATTGCCCTCAGGAGGATTTTCTCGAAGAATCCTCCCTGGACGCGACTCTTGTCCGGTTTCAGCGCCAGAAAGAAGGACGGGACGCCGATGGTAAAGACCCCGATAAGTGTCATCTGGATAGGAAATACCGGATAGGTTTCCGGGATGAAGATATAGAGCAGTGAGAGCAGTGTAGAATAGGTTGTCTTCACGAGGAAAAGGCTGGCTACCCTTTCGATGTTGTTGATGACCCGCCTTCCCTCATAGACGGCGGGAATCAGGGAAGACATGCTGTTTTCCAGTAGAACGATGTCTGCACTCGCCCGGGCTGCGCTGCTTCCGCTGACCATGGCGATGGAGCAGTCTGCCCGCCTGAGGGCAGGAACATCATTGACCCCGTCACCCGTCATGGCCACCGTGTGGCCACATAACTGGAGAGCTTCCAGGATATCCTTTTTCTGATAGGGGTCCACCCGGCCGAAAATATGGTACTTTGAGACGATCTCCGACAAGTCACTTCCTTCCTCAAGGCTGGACATGTCGATCCACTGGTCCCAGCTTTCGAAGCCTGCCCTCCTGGCCAGAGCTGACACCGTTTCCGGATAGTCTCCGGAGATGATCTTCAGCTCCACCTGCTGCTGCTTGAAATAGTCCAGGGTCTTTTTCGCGTCTTCCCTGAGCTCGTCTTCAATACCGATGAGGCACAGGGGTTCAATGTTTCCGGGAAGGTCCTGCTCCTCATTGAAAGGTTCTTCCGCGCGGGCGACGAGAATGACCCTCTGTCCCCTGGACGCCATACCCACCAAGATGTCGTCGACGACTCCCGTCCCCTGGCTCCGCAGAATGAATTCACTGGCTCCGACGAGGAAGGTGCCCTTCTCTTCGAAGCGGACACCGCTCCATTTCCTTTTGGAGGAGAAGGAGACCCTCTGTGAAACCTTCCAGGCATAGGGCTTGTCAAAATAAGCCTCCAGCGCCTTCTGCGTGGCATTTTGCGTTTGCTGCTGCCAGACGCACGTCGAAATGACTGCCTTCAGGGCCTCTTCATCGTATTCGTCCGTCAATGGGACAAAGGACTTGACGAGCATCTTTCCCGTGGTCAGCGTCCCGGTCTTGTCAAGGCATAAGGTGTCAATCCGGGCAAGCATCTCCACGGCGGGCATGATCTGGACGAGGACCCTGTATTTCCCAAGATTGATGATGGCCACGGCAAAGGCGATTTCCGTTAGCAGGATAAGTCCTTCCGGGATCATGCCGATGAGAGCCGCCACCGAACTTACGATGACGTCGGGAAGGCTCCCATGCGCCATGCTGAATTTGGAAATGAAGAGCAGGAGTCCGATGGGAAGGATTACAAAGGTCAGGCTCTTGAGGATCTTCTGCAGGGTTGCCCTGAGTTCCGATTGCTGCTTCTTCTCTGTCTTGGCGGCGATGGTGATTCCCGCGGCATAGGTGTTCTTCCCGACGCCTGTGACCTGCACTCTGGCACTGCCGGCCACGATGAGGCTTCCCGCATAGACCCTCTCCCCTGGCTTCTTCCGGACGGGTTCCGACTCACCCGTGAGAAGTGACTCATCCACTTCGAATCCTTCACAATCATGGACGACGCCATCCACGCTCATCTGGTGCCCCGATTCCATGAGGAGAAGGTCATCCAGGACAATGTCAGCCACATGGATTTCAACTTTTTCACCGCTGCGCAAGACAAAGGTTCTCGGCTCTGTCAAGATGGACAGCCTGTCTATGGTCCTTTTGGCCCGGATTTCCTGGACGATTCCGATAAAGAGGTTGGAGAGGACCACCCCCATGAAGGCCAGGTTCCTGAAATGCATGGGTTTCATGAGTCCGGCGAAGATGATGAGGAAGGCGAGGCCGAAATTGAGGAAGTTGAACAGGGTCAGGAGGTTACCAAGGATAATCTCCTTCTCCGTCCTTGTCGGTGGTTTGAAGGGCTCGTTCATCAGCCGCAACTGCTTTCTCTCTTCGATTTCCTTTGAATTCAGGCCGACCACTAAATAGTCGCTCCCTTGGGGATTAAAGGCATGGACCGGTCCCGCCTCTTTACTCTTCCGATGGAAATAAGTTCGTTCCGGACGCTTCAAGAGAATCAGCCTCCCCCTCTGCTGTCTTCTTGACACCCTGCTTACAGACAGCATGGTATGAGCAATGGACAAGGAAAAGGTCTCTTTATCTAAAGAATACCATATCAGGTGATTTATATTTCTCCCATCCTGTGAATTAACCGATAGTTAATGAATGGCATGATTTGTACATCCTTCCCAAGAGAAAAAAACTGACGGCTACACATTACACTATTATTTTTCGAATCAGCCCGGGACTATACAAATGGATATGAATATCGGATATGATATCCTTAAGAACAAACGAGGTGGTAGCATGGAACTGGAAATAATACGGACGATACAGGGAATTTCAAGTCCTTTTTTGGACTCATTCTTCAAACTGGTCACCATCCTGGGGGAAGAGATCTTCATCATCCCTCTTCTCGCCCTCATCTACTGGGGACTGGACAAAAAACTGGGTGAAATCGTTGCTTTCACCGTCTTCACCAGTTATCTCTTCAACAATTCGCTAAAGGATCTCTTCAGGTTTGAGCGGCCCATCGGAAAGGAAGGCATCCGGACTCTGAGGGCAGGAACTGCAACAGGGTATTCCTTTCCCAGCGGACACGCCCAGGGTTCAGCGGCCCTCATGGGGTCCCTATCCCTATATCTCAGAAAGAGATCCATTTATCTTCTCAGCACCGTGACAATCCTTCTGGTGGGCTTCTCCAGGCTGTACCTGGGTGTCCATTATCCGAAGGATGTCCTCGCGGGAATTGTCCTTGGCCTTATGACCTCCTATCTCTGTGCCCTTCTCTTCAAAAAGGCGGACAATAGGAAGCTCTATGCTGTCGTCCTTGGGGTCTCTGTCCTCGCCCTGAGCTTCTCGCCTTCCCTGGACTTCATCAAGGCCATCGGCTCCTATGCGGGTTTCTTTCTTGGCATCCATTTGGAGAAAAGGTATGTGAATTTCAGCACTGACGGGACATGGTTGAAGAAAACACTGCGGGTAGGGATCGGCATCGCCCTGCTCCTTGGAATCAAGGTGGGCCTGAAAGCCCTCTTCCCCGATGAACTCTTCTTTCATTTCATCCGCTATTTCATATTGACATTTTTCGCCATCGGGCTCTATCCCGCCCTGTTCAAGAAACTGAATCTATAGGGATAAAAGCTGGCGGAACGACACTGTCCCCGAAGATAAATTCTCTAAAGAACAGTTCAGGAAGGGAAGACCAGAGATTGGAATTCTACCAAACCAACAGGAAGCCCGAAGTTCAAGTAGTCATCACTTGAACTTCGGGCTTCCTGTTTTCTTTTCTATTTTCAAATTGCAGCTTCCTAGATGAGCTTGTTGTATGAGCCCATCTCAAGTCTCTTTTCCGTGATTTCGCCAATCATCGGGACAATTCTTTTGAAATGCTCTGTCTCCTGATGTTTTGCCAGGGCTTCGTCTGATGACCATTCTTCAAATACGGCGAGAATTCTTGGATTATCTTCGTCCTGAAAGAGGTCGTAGCAAATGCAGCCTTCCTCCATCCTCGTAAGCTCGACCATCTCCTCGTAAAGTCTGATGGCATCATTGACCTTTCCCTCTTTGATCATTCGTTTGACAATCAATCGCATATACCGTTTTCCCCTCTCCATATCCCGCGAATCCAGTGCTAAAAATGCTTCGATTCGCGTCTATGACTTTACATAATTATTTTTATGTAAAATTAATCTGGTTTCCGTCCATTCCTTAATCTTCTTTGACAACCTCTTCCAGCAAGGCCAGGCCGGCCTCGTGGACAGCGAGTGTCACTTTTCCTTCCTTTACCGTGTACACGGTTCCCGTATAGGCATCCCGGAGAAGTGTTCCATCACTAAAAGCCTTCGAGACCTCCAGTATAACCTCTCCAGCGTCCCCTTCATAGACCATGACGGTGTTCTTCAGCCCATCTTTGTCATAGCTTCTCATGAAGACATAGGGTTCTTCCTGGAGCATCGTATGTTCCCCAGCGCCCACGGCGACATTCCTGTTCCGGAAGCTGCCAAGCTTCTGGAAATGTTCCAGAACCTCCGCATCGATGCTGTCCCAATTCATGAAAGACCGGGTCCCCTGGGTCGCGTCAGAACCGCCTTCACCATAAGGCCTTGCCGTCTCGTCACCGTAGAAGACCATGACAGCTCCTGGAAGGAGCATAAGGTAAGTTCCCCCTTCGATGAGCTTTTTACGGTTGTAGAGGCCCGTATCGTGCTGGGAGATGTAGCTGAGGACGTTGAACTCCTCATCACTGTTGAGCACTTCGGCATAGTTCTTGTAGATGATGTCCATCTTGTCTTCCTTGTAGACTGAACCGTCCTTCCTCAGGCCCTGGAAAGTGAAGTTGATCAGGGCGTCAAAGCCGTTGTCAAAGTAGTAGTCCTTCTGGAGTCCATGGCCCCAGACCTCCCCGACCAGGAAGAAGTCATCCTCGAACTTCGCCGCCACATTTTCAGGATTATCTGCCCTGAATTTCTTCAGAGCGGCATCCGTCTGGACAGACAGTTCCTTCCACCGTTCCACTTCCACGTGCTTTGCCGTGTCCACCCTGAAGCCGTCGATGCCGAACTCCTCCACCCAGGCCGAAAGCCATTTTTTGATATACTGGTATGGGGCAATATGGAGGTCCTGCCTCAGGTCCCTTGCACTGGGCAAAATCCATTCGTCATAGGAGGCGTCCTCGCCCGCCCATTTCTTCACGAGGATGGGGGCAAGGCCGATGTCCTCTGTGACGTCTGTCCGGATATCCGGAAGCCCCGACAAGGTCTTGGTGATTTCCGAAGTGCCCGGTTCATTGTACCCCGGCAGGTCCGCCCTCACCCAGTCTCCCCAGAAGTTCTTGAAAGCGTCCTCGCTCTCAAAGTCCACAAAGGCATTATAGCTGTGGAAGTCCTCTCCCTCCTTCACCGTGAAGTCAGAAGGAAGTTTAGTGACATTCCCATAGTCATAGTCCTGCATGTCCGCGAGGTTCGTGTAACCTACATGGTTCATGACCACATCCATGATGATCCTTATCCCCTGGCTGTGCGCAGTATCCACAAAGGTTCGAAATTCCTCCACCGTTCCCATGTTCTTGTCCATCATGGTCCAGTCCAGAGCGTAATAGCCATGGTAGCCGTAATGGGCGAATTTTCCCTTGGAACCTCCGCCGATGTAGCCATGGATCTGCTCGTAGGGCGCAGTGATCCATATGGCGTTGATCCCGAGCTTTTCAAAGTACCCTTCTTCGAGTTTCTTGGTCATCCCCTTGATGTCTCCCCCGTTGAAAGTCCCGATGCTCTTCCCCAGGGAATCCACGCTCACCCGTCCGTAGGAATTGTTGTTCTGTGCATCGCCGTCATAGAACCTGTCGGTCATGGCAAAATAAACCGAGGCATTCTCGTAGGAGAACGTCCCCTGGCTGCTGGTCCGATAAACCGTATCGCTTTCCTTTGGGTTGCACGAACCCAGAAGCAGCGCACTGATCATGATGCCCGTTATGCTGATCAAGTGTTTCCTTTTCATTCTAAAGCCACCTTTGCAATTACTCTTTCCATTTTCCATCCGGTGATGCCCCTGTGTCCCAGTGTTCTCTTCCATTTGGGCTACCTTCCTTTTCTCCCTCTATCATGAGCACCCTGAAGGACTTGCTGTCTAAAGTGATTTCCGGGCCAAGGATCACGGGGGTTTGTGTCCAGAGGTCCAGGGCCTCGCCTCTGCAAGCTTTGCCGATTTCCATCTGCGCCGCATCATTAGAGACATTGAACAGGATGAGGATCTTCTCCCTCTCTTCCCCTTCACCCAGGCTTCTCGTGAAGGAGAAGGCTTCACCCTTCATCGTCTCCACCTTGAAATCCCCATAGGTCAGGCTCCTGTGTGCTTTCCGAAGGCTGATCGCCTGTTTAAAGAAGAACAAAAGGTTTCCGTCCTGCTGCGTTTCCTCCCAGATCATGGTCTTACGGCATAGGGGATCAAGCCCCCCCTTGATGCCGACCTCGTCCCCATAGTAGACATAAGGAACCCCCTTATAGAAGAACTGGAAGGCCACAGCCAGCTTCAGCTTTTCCTTGTCCCCTTTGGCTTCGGTGAGAAAGCGCGGCGTATCATGGCTTCCAAGCAGATTGAGCATCTGCCCGGTCATTTCTTCCCGGTAGATGATCTGGTTATGGACAAGGACATTGAGGAAATCTTCTGTTCCGATTTTTCCCCTGGCAAAATAATCGGTCATGGCATCCCTAAAGGGGTAGTTCATGATCGTATCCAGCTCCCTTCCTTCGAGGAAGGTTTCCGACCCATGCATGATTTCTCCAACGAGGATCGCATCCCGGTCTTCCTCTTTCACGGCTTTTCTCAGGTCCTGGAGAAAATCGTGGGAAAGTTCGTCACAGACATCGAGGCGATAGCCATCGATGCCAATTTCTCTTACCCAGTAACGGGCGACATCCAGAAAATACCTCCTCGCTTCCGGGTGGTGAAGATTCAGTTTGGGCATATGGGAAATGCTATTGGCGAAGGTATAGTAGTTTGGCTTCTCCCTGGATACAGGATAGCTGTCCACATGGTACCAGGCCTTGTATACGGAGTCTTCCTGGTTCTCCAGGAGGTCTGTGAAGGCGAAGAAGTCATTGCCCGTATGGTTGAACACTGCGTCAAAGATCACCCGGATGCCGTTCTCGTGGCATCTTTTTACCAATTCCCTGGTCTCCTCAAAGGTCCCGAAACTCGGATCGATCCTGTAATAGTCCCTGGTATTGTACTTGTGGTTCGAAGTGGATTCAAAGAGCGGGGTCAGATACAGGAGGGTGATTCCCAGTTCCTTCAGATAGGGAATCTTCATGGTGATTCCCCTGATGTTCCCGCCAAAGAAGCTCTTCTTCCCGGGTTTCTCTCCCCAGGAAGAAAGCTTTGTCTCTTCGGAGACCGGTTCCCCTATCTCCTCCCTGAAGAACCTGTCCGGGAAGATCTGGTAGCAGATGGCCTCCTTGAGCCAGGAAGGGCTCTCATAGAGATCCTCCTCAGCGATATAGGGAAACTGGAACACCTTCAGCGTTTTCCCCCTTTCACTCTTCATCCCCCTCTCATCCAGATACCACCGGTTCCCTTCCAGGTCCCGGAGTTCGAAATAGTAGGCATAGCGGTTCCGATACAGGCTGATATCTGCATCAAAATAATCAAAATAGGCTGTGGCGTAGGACTTCTTCAGGCTCTTCACCTTGAAGAACCCTCGCCTGGCATATCTGTCCTTGTAGAAGACCCGCATGGACGATACTTCATCCCTGGAGCACCTCACCCTCAGGTACAGGGTATCCTTGTCCTTCGGATAGGCATAAGGGATGGTCGTGCTGTGTTGCATTGCATGGATGTTCATATGGCCCTCCCTAAGTGTCAATACTGTTTTTTAAAAAAGGTGCCATAGAAAATCTACGGCACCCTGGGGAATATTTGGCTAGATTTCTCCTTCAGTGGACTGCCTCTTGATGATGGAGTAAGGGATGATGACCTTCTTGCCCCTGACCCCTTCAGAGATGCAACTGACCAGGAGAACCACGGCTTCATAGCCGAGGTCGAAGGAATTGATCTCCACGCTGGTGAGCGGGATTTCACAGTACCTGGAGAGGACGCTGTTGTTGAAGCTGGCGATGGCGATATCCTCGGGTATCTTCACCCCGTTCCCTTTCAGGATCTGCACAGCACCGAAGGCGATGATGTCATCAGTGATAATGATCGCGTCCGGCTTGACCTTCAGGTTGAGGATCTCGTTTCCATAGCGGTAACCCGTCTCCTCATCGAACTTCCCCGTATAGAGCAGTTTCTCATCATAAGGGAGATTGCTCTCCATGAGCGCCTTCTTGTAGCCCTCAACTCTCTTCATGGTGACCATCTGGCCGATTTCCCCTGCGATGAGGGCAATCTTTTTCCTGCCGATCATGCTCAGGTACGTCGTCAGTTCGTAAGCCGCCATGTAGTTGTCATTGTCCACGTGGTTCACCCTTTCCTTGTGGTCATAGGGCGAACCGATGAGGGAAAAAGGAAATTCAATGCTGTTCAGGTAATCCTGGCATTCGTCATCGATGCTCGAACTCATGAGGATGATTCCGTCCACCTTTGAACTTCTGATGAAGGTCTTCAGGATTTGAAGTTCACTCTTCCCTTCAGAGCTGGAAGACAAGAGCACATCATAGGAAAAGGCGGAAGACCCTTTCAGGATCCCACGAAGGGCTTCAGGGAAAAACGGATTGAGCAAAAGGTCCTGGGACCGGCTTGGAAGGATTACGCCGATGGTTCCTGTCTTTTTACTGGCCAGGCTCCTGGCGATGGCATTGGGATAATACCCCATCTCTTCCATGATTTTCAGGACTTTGGACTTTGTCTGTTCACTGATCTTCGGGTGGTCGGATATGACCCGGGAAACTGTGGATGGCGATACGCCTGCCCTTTTTGCCACATCCTTTACCGTGGTATGGTTTGTTTTCTTCACAAGCTCTGAACTCCTTCCAAGACAAGCGGATCAATCAGGCGAAAGGCATGCCCCTTCTTCTCCCTCCTGAAATGTCCTGTCCTTATATTTTTTCACCTTGTTTTTTTCTGGATCCTTCTAATTCTGCTTATCTCTAAGCGGAGTTCTTCTGTTCAAGCCGCTTACATTTTGTTGTTGATCCTCTCTCCGGTTTCCGTGTCGAAGAAATGCAGGGAACCCTGGTCGATGCCGAACTTGTGGGTTGAACCCGGTTCGAATTTAAGGTGTCCGGGAACGGAAATGATGATCTCGTCATCGGAGGGAAGCTTGGTGAAAAGAATCTTTTCCTTGCCGAGCATTTCAACCACATCGACTTCCACTTCCACGTTCTCCAAAGCTTCTGTCGTGAGGAACCTCTCGGATCGGATGCCCACGGAAACTTTCTTTCCCTCAAATAGTTTAACAGATTCACTGTCTTCTTGACTAGGTGTCGCATGAATAAATCCATGTTTGGAAATGAAACTTCCATTTTCGATGGTCCCTTCAAAGATGTTCATGGTTGGTGAACCGATGAATCTGGCCACAAAAAGGTTCTTCGGGTGATTGTAGAATTCTTCAGGCTTTCCGGCCTGCTGGATCTTCCCTTCGTTCATGAGGACAATCTTGGTCGCCATGGTAAGGGCTTCTGTCTGGTCATGGGTGACATAGATTGAAGTCGTGCCCAAAGACTTGTGAAGTCTGACGAGTTCAACCCTCATATGCTCGCGAAGCTTGGCGTCCAGGTTGGAAAGAGGCTCATCCATGAGGAAGACCTTGGGTTTCCTGACCATGGCCCGGCCAAGGGCAACTCTCTGACGCTGTCCGCCGGAGATGTCCGAAGGCTTGGAGTGAAGATAGGGCGTAATCTGCAGAAGGTCCGCAGCTTCCCTTACCCTTTCGTCGATGAGGTTCTTCCTGTCTTTTCTCATGGAAAGCGAGAAGGCCATATTCTCATAGACCGTCATATGCGGATACAGGGCATAGCTCTGGAAAACCATGGCGATATCCCTGTCCTTGGAAGGAACCTTGTTCATTCTCTTGTTTTCGAAGAGAAGGTCCCCTTCGGTGATGGAGTTGAGCCCTGCAATCATTCGGAGCAGAGTTGTCTTTCCGCAACCTGATGGTCCCAGGATGACACAGAAGTCCTTGTCTTCGATTTCCAGATCTATATTTCTAAGGGTGAATTCTTCTCGACCCTCATACTTCTTGCCGATGTTTTTTAACGATACTTTCATTTTTTTCTACCTCCTGTATGCTGTATTATTTTCCTAACCCTTTACCGACCCCTGGGAAAGCCCAGATATTAGCTGCTTCTGCAATGCCGCGAACAAGATGACAATAGGCACGGCAGTCAGGAGTCCTCCAGCGGCAAACGCTGGCTGGTTGATCGTTTCCCGGTTGTTCATCAGCGTGTAGAGCCCTTGAGCCAGCGTATAGGATTCGGGACTGGTCAAAAGAACCCTGGGAAGCAGATAGTCCATGAACGGACCGATGAACGACCATAGGGCGATGATGGCAAGCATAGGCCTGACGATGGGCATGATGATCAGTCGATAGACCTTCATGTTCGAACAGCCGTCGATCTTACCCGCATCATCGAGCTCCGTGGAAATGGAATCCATATAGCCCTTGAGGATAAAGGTATTGGTGGCTATACCGCCACCGGCATAAATGAGGATGAGCATCATCTGTCTTGAGAACATTGGTACCACAGAGGAGATGATGCTGTGCAGGGTGTAATACGCCGTGATTCCGGCAAAAGCTGGAATCGTCTGGATTAGCATGATTGCCATGAGGCTCGCTTTTCTTCCCTTGAACCTGAACCTCGAGTACGCGTAGCCGGTGAAGGAGACGATGAGAATCGTCAGGATGGCTGTCGCAGAAGCGATGAGGATGGTATTCTTCACCCAGGTGAGATACAGCGTTTCCTTGAACAGGAACTCGTAGTGCCGGGTGGTAAACTCAAAGACGCTGTTCGTGGTCAGGTAGTTCCCCTGTTTTCCATTGAAGGCGGAGAGGATCATCTGGTAGAGCGGCCACAAGATGGCGAAAGACCAGGTGATCAGGATCAGATAGCTTATACCCAGCATGACATTCCCGACGACGGTCAGCGGCTGCTTGTCGGAAAGATACAGGTTCTGTTTTTTCTTCTTCGTTGTCGCCATTATAGTCTCTCCTCCTTGAATGCCTTGGAATTTCGATAGCCCAGGAAAGTGAAGATCATCAGTCCAAAGGAGATGACGATGGTGATGGCTGCACCGATGGACTGGTACTGGTTGTCCATGGTCAGCTTATAGATGTATGAAATCAGGATATCCGATGTTCCCGCAAGATTTCCGTACTTGCTCGGGTTAAAGGGACCTCCTGTGTTGAACAGATAGATGATGGAAAAGTTGTTGAAGTTGAACGTGTACTGATTCACAAGAAGAGGTGCCGTCTGGAACAGGACCATGGGCAGCGTGATCCTCTTGATCCTCTGCCAGGTGTTCGCCCCGTCGATATCCGCGGCCTCGTAGAGGTCCTCCGGGATGGCCTGCAGGACACCTGTGGACAGAAGGAAGATATAGGAACTTCCGAGCCATCCCTGAAGGAGGATCAGAATCGTCCTGGTCCAGGTCGTATCATTTTTGAAATCGATGAATATCCCAAACATGTCCTGGATAATCAGGGTGATCACACCAGTTTTTGAAAACATGATGGAGAAGAACATGATGGAAATGAATCCCGGTACCGCCCAGGGGAGGAGGAAAATCATCCTGAAGAAGCTTTTTCCCTTGATTCTCGGATTGTTGGCCAAAAGGGCCAGACCAAAGCCGATGAAGATGGCAAGTGTTGTCGAAAGCAAAGTCCAGAGGACCGTCCATCCGAAAATCTGCCAGAAGACCGAACCCGCAAGGCCTTCGCCCAAAGCGATGAGCTTGTAGTTCGAGATGCCCACCCAGGGGAACTTCGACTGATTCTTCGGATCCATCCCGGTAAAGGACAGCAAGATGGCTGTGGCGATGGGGACCAGCACAACGAACACGATAACGACAAGGGCAGGAAAGGATACCAGATAGGGGAACCCGTCCTCCTCGATGGAAGTCATCGTCTCAAACCAGTTCTTTGGCCTTACGCCTCGGATGAGGCCCTTTTCCACATTGCTGACATCCTTGTAGTTCAGGATGTAGAGAAGAACCGCGAAAATCAGGAGGAAGATGGCGATGATGCCTTCGATCATGAAGATCAGCGACTTGTCGATCCTTCTTCCACCCTCAGCAAGACTCACAAGCCCGGCGATGCCTTTGCCCTGATAGTTTCCGTAACCCAGGGCGTAAGGGATGGCAATGGCATAAATGAACACAAGGCCCAGCGCAAATAGTGCAGCCTTGATGTACTGTTTGTTGATCAATTGGCCCAGTCCGGGGAAAAGCACCGTAAGGTACGAGACGACAGGAGTCGTCTTCATGACTTCCGAAGGCACATTTCTTCTGGTGTCGGCGATATCCGCATTCACCACTCTCTTGTTGACCTTGATGTAGCTCTTCAGTTCATACTTTTTGCTCTTGATGTATTCCCTCTTGTTCTTGACCGGGTCCCGATAGGACTTGACGTTCACGGCATACTTGTAGTCCTTCTTGAATTCGTCCATGCCGTTCTTAAGGGCCTTTTCGGAAATGAGTCCCTCTTTTTTCTTCAGCTTCAGGTTTTCGATCTTGGTCTCCAGTTTAACCTTCTGTTCCTTTTTGAAGTTCTCGATTTCCAGCTTGATCTTCTCGGCATCGGCTGAAGATGTGCTCATGTTCTCAGCCGTCAGAACTTCCTTCTCCAACCGGGTAATGTTCTCGATGATTCCCGGCAGAAGCCTGACGTCGGTTTCCGCTTCTTTGAAGCCGAATTCGCCATCGTAGGAGAGGCTAACATGGTCCCTGTAGAAATCACTGGCCATTTTGCTCTTGAAGAGTCTCTTTTCGAGCTTGAGGACTTCCTTTGACAGGGTACCGTCCAGTTTCCCGACATAGTTCTCCGTGCTGACCTTCTGCTCTTCCAAAAAAGACTTCTCTTCGTTTTCAAAAGCCTTCAGCTTTAGGATATAGGGATGGTTATTCTTTTTGCTTATCAATTCTTTCAGCTGATTTTTTAGTGCCGTTTTTTCGCCTTTACCCGCATTTTGGATCTTCTCCTCCAAGGTGGACACTTCTTTCAGGTATAGGTTTTTCCTGTCGTATTCGCGTCCGATGTAGTCATACAGGACTTTCTTATATTTCGCCAATATATCTCCCCACCTTTACAAATTCTTGTTGTTTCTGATCTCTTCATTGAGAGACAGAACCGTTATGAGCATCACGACGAACCCAATTAGGACAATGTAGTAGAAAATTGAGTTAAAATTCAGTTCAAAGAATGTATAAGCAATTCCTCCAAGTAATAGAACCGACCAGACAAAGATAAAAAGCCTGTTCAATCTGAGTTTCCTGTACGTATAGTAAGAAAAAAGGCTGAACCCTATGGGGATAATGATTCTGAACATATACCTGAACATTTCACCGACAACATAGTCATCAAAGGTTGGCGGCATATTCTGAGTAAAATATCCTGCGAGCAGGGCATTTTCCTTCCAAACCTCGAAGAGGCCGCTGTCCTTTACCCTGATGAGAACTTCCAGGGAACTGGAAAAGATGATTGCTGCCGAAGCGATGAGGATGATATTCAATTGTTTCAAGGGAAGTCTGGCATTATTCTCCATGGGGTTTCCTTTCAATGCAGGCTGGATCTTTTAGTCAATGGCCGATGACCATTTCATAAACATGATTAGACTATAAAATGCATATATTTTATTAGACAAAAGAGAGGCCGAAGCCTCTCTCTATGATAATGATGATTATTGGATGTTTAGCATCATAGCATCAAAGGCTGCCTTAACTTCTGCATAAGCAGCTTCTGGTGTTGCTGGCTTTACAGATGACCATGATAGAACTGAGTTCTGCCATGTATCCCAAACTGAACCCCATTCTGTGAACAGTGGTCTAGCTGGTGCATCTGAGTAGGAAGCAAGTACGTTTTCGATAACTGCCTTATCTGTGTCTGTAAGGTCAGAGTCAGTATAGACGCTTGCTTCTACGTTAGGCATGATCTTGCCAAGAACCTTCCAGAAATCTGTAGCAAATTCGGTGTTCAAAAGCTCTGCGATAAACGCTTCGGAAAGGGCCATCTTTTCTTCGTCGCCTTCGTTTCTAGCGTTTACAGCCATTCCCCAGCCACCCTTCCAGTGCTTGAGTGGTTTGCCTGCTACGGTGATGGTTCCTATTGGAAGAACTTCCAGGTCGGCTCCTTCACTTGCAAGTCCTAGCATTTTGGCATTGTCCCATGGTCCTTCGATTCTAAGGGAAGTCTTTCCGCCAGTTGCAAACTGTTCGTCCATGATTCCCCAAGCTGTGCTTGCGTCCCACATGCCTGTTCCTTCGTCCTGAATACCCTTCCAGTAGTTGAACAGTGCGGTAAAGGCTGCCTGCTTCTCAGCTGGGAAATCTTTCCATTCTGCTGTGAAGTCAGAGAATAGTGTTCCGTCATCCTTCTTTCCAAGAAGTTCAATTTCTGCGGAGTTAAGTACTGCTACTCCGTACCAGGCATTGAATGCTGGGATCAGAATATCGTCTGACTTGACATCAGCCAGTTCAACTGTCTTAGCCAGGTCGATTCCTGCAGTTTCTGCATTCTTCTTGTTAGCGAATGCAATCAGTGTTTCAATGTTCATCGGGAATGCGAGGTAGTCTCCGTCGATGTTGAAGTTTCCACCAAGACCTTCGTCGAAGTTAGTGTATCCGCCAACCTTTGCGGCTAATGCTGTCGCATCGATGGGTGCCAGGGATTCGTTCTCTGCCATTCCGTAGATTCTGTCAGCTGGAATTGCAAATACGTCAGCCACATCCATATTGGATGGGTCTGTCTTATCAAGGACGTCAAGCATGTCAACAGCCTTTGATTCGATCAGAGTGACTTTGGCATCTGGATTTGCTGTCTTGAATCTTGCAACCGCAGCCTCATAGTAGGGCAGCCATGTTGTCTCTACTTGGACGCTGATCTCACCTGTTAATGGTTCCGCTTCAGTATCTCCTGGTGTCTCAACAGGTGTCTCTGCTGGTGTCTCTGTTGGTGTCGCAGCTTTTGTTCCGCAAGCGGCTACTGAAAGTGAAAGAGAAAGTGCAAGCAACAAACTTGTAATTTTCTTCATTTCTAATCCTCCTAAATAATATGTATTGTTATGGATTTTTCTACCCCTGTAACCGTTTATCATCCTCAAACATGGATGCCCATGAGTCATTCCGGAAGTCTTCTTGGACGAAGACCTACCGAAAATCATGCATGCGCTTGCATGATTTCTCAAATGAAAACGCTTTACTTCCTCATTATACTGTTTATTCTTTGAAAAAGCTACTCAAATCATAAATAATCCTTCAATTTTTGGTGAAAATCCGTGCTATCGGTTGCACAAAAATGAAAAGGTTTCCAAAGCCATTGAGCTTCATGTGTTTACGCGATGCCTGCATGAAGTCCCTCCCCCATCTTGGGCAAGGTTAATTCTCGCTGACGATCTGCCAGATTTCCTCGGCATACTGCCTGATGGTCCGGTCCGAGGAGAACTTCCCCGCCTTGGCCATGTTGACAAAGCCTTTCCTGTAGAAGGAGAGCCCGTCCCTGTAGTCCTTGCTGACCTTCTCCTGAGCCATCCTGTAGCCCTCGAAGTCCCGGATGATGAAATAGTTGTCCGGTTTGTGCCATGAGGCACCTTTGGTCAGGGAGTCATGGAGTTCCTTGAAGTCTGCGAAAGTCTGCTTGTTTTCCTCTTCCTTGACAAAGGTCCCGTCGATGAGCGTATCGACAGCCTTCTTCAGCGCCTTGTTCTTCTTCAGTTCGGCGCCCGGATTGTAGCTTTCCGTGAGTTCTTCGATGTCATCCACGGTAAGCCCGAAGATATAGCTGTTGTCAAGGCCGGCTTCCTCGACGATTTCCACGTTGGCCCCGTCATAGGTCCCGATGGTCGGTGCGCCGTTTAACATAAACTTCATGTTGCCTGTCCCTGAGGCTTCCTTGCCCGCCGTCGAAATCTGCTCGGAGATGTCCGCTGCCGGGAAGAGCTTCTCTGCATATGATACGCCGTAGTTCTCCACGAAGACCACCTTCAATTTGCCCCCGATTTCCTTGTCGTTGTTGACCCGGTCCGCGATGGCGTTGATGAACTTGATGATGGCCTTCGCCCTGACGTATCCGGGTGCGGCCTTTGCTCCGAAGATAAAGGTCCTTGGCTCGGTATCAAAGGTCTTGTCCGTTTTCAGGCGGTCGTAGAGATACAGGATATGGAAGGCGTTAAGCAGCTGACGCTTGTATTCATGGAGCCTCTTGACCTGGATGTCGAAGATCGTGTTCTCGTCGATGTCCACCCCTTCGTGTTCCTTGATGTACGCCTTGAGCTGGAGCTTCTTCTCTTTCTTGATGGCCATGAACTTTTCAATGACCGAATCGTCATCCTTGAACTTCATGATCCCTTCGAGGAGGCTAAGGTCGGTAATCCAATCCCGGGTCCCGAGAAGTTCGGTGATGAACGCGGAAAGCTCAGGGTTGGACTCGAGGAGCCACCTTCTCTGGGTGATGCCGTTGGTCTTGTTGTTGAACCTGGAAGGATAGAGCCGGAACCAGTTGTTCAGTTCCGTTTCCTTCAGGATTTCCGTATGCAGCTTCGCGACGCCGTTAGTCGAGTGGGTTCCGTAGATGGAAAGCCAGGCCATCTTGATGCAGCCCTCGTGGATGATTTCATAGCCCTTGATTTCCGCGGTACTGATGTTCTTCGCAACAAGCTCCTTTCGGAGCAGGTTGTCGATCTTCACGATGACCTTGTACACTTCCGGAAGGGTCTTCTTGTAGAGTTTCACCGGCCACTGTTCCAAAGCTTCGCTGAGGATGGTGTGGTTCGTGTAGGCAAAGGTTTTGATGGAGATTCCCAGAGCCTTCTTGAAGGGGATGCCTTCAAGGCCGAGGAGCCGGATGAGTTCCGGGATGGCGACCGCCGGATGCGTGTCATTCAGCTGTACGGCATGAAATTCGTGGAATTTCTTGAAGTCGCTGTTTTCCTTCTTGTACTCCCGGATCATGTCCTGAAGGGAGGCAGAGACAAAGAAATATTGCTGCTTGAGCCGGAGGAGCTTTCCGATCTCCGTGGAGTCGTTGGGATAAAGGACCTTCGAGATGTTTTCCGCATCGTTCTTTTCCTTCACCGCCAGGTCGTACTTCTCCGCGTTGAACGCCTTGAAGTCGAATTCGTTAATGGCTTCCGCCTGCCAGAGCCTCAGGGTGTTGATGGTGTCTCCCCCGAAACCGATGATGGGCGTGTCGTAAGGTACGGCATAGATTTCCTGGTTCCTGTAGGTCACCCTGACTCTTTTGTCCGCTCTCCTGATGGACCAGGAATCACCGTCTTTCAGCCAGTCATCTGCCTCTTCCACCTGATAGCCGCCGATGATCCTCTGCTTGAACATGCCGTAGTTGTATCTGATGCCGTAGCCGGTCAGGGAAAACCCGAGTGTCGCCGCGGAATCGAGAAAACATGCGGCAAGCCTTCCCAAACCGCCATTACCAAGTCCCGCATCATTTTCAGCCTCTTCCAGGGCATTATAGTCAACGCCCAGTTCCAAAAGGATGCCCTTAAGCTCCTCCATGTCGCCCAGATTGATCAGATTGTTGGAAAGGGCCCTTCCCATGAGGAACTCCGCTGAGAGGTAGTAGGCCTTCTTCTTTCCGTCAAACTTGCCGATGGAATCTCTCCATCTCGGGACGATGTCTTCCATGAGCGCTTTGGAGATGGCCTTGAACTTCTCTTGTTCCCCGAGTTCGGTAAATTCCCTTCCGTAGCTCGTCAGGGCGTATGCGGTTATCCTTTTTGTCAGTAATTCCTTATCTATCATAACTTCCTTTATCTCCCATACATTCTAGTCAGATTTGCAATTTTCTCGACGATCCTGTTCGTGATGGCGTCATCCTTCATTCTCCACATCCAGTTGTTTCCCAGCGTTGAAGGCGTGTTCATCCTGGCCTCTTCTCCGAGGCCAAGGAAATCCTGCATGGGGATGACACAGAGGTCAGCCACGCTGGAAAAAGCACCCCGGATGAATCCCCAGTTAAGGCCTTCCTCGAAGCTGAGCTTCAGGTACTTGCCCGCATAGATGAGGTCCTCGGACTTCACGTTCCTCACCCAGCCCATGATGGTGTCATTGTCATGGGTCCCCGTATAGACGACACAGTTCGTGTCATAGGTGTGGGGAAGGTAGTTGGACTCCTCCCGGGCATCGAAGGCAAACTGAAGGACCTTCATCCCGGGATAGCCGGTCTTCGCGATGAGCTCGTATACGTCTTCCGTGAGGAAGCCCAGGTCCTCGGCGATGATGTTCATCTCTCCGAGCTCCTCTTTGACCTTCTCGAAGAGCCTGTAGTTCGGTCCCTTGACCCACTGTCCCCTGACCGCGTTCTCGGAGCCGTTCTTCACTTCCCAGTAGGCTTCAAATCCCCTGAAATGGTCTATTCTGACCATATCATACAGGTCGAAGCTCGACCGGATCCTCTCGATCCACCAGCTGTATCCCTCTTCTTCCATCGCCTTCCAGTCATAGATGGGGTTCCCCCAAAGCTGTCCGGTGTTGGAGAAGGCATCTGGCGGACATCCCGCGACGGTCAGCGGCTCGAAGCTGCTGTCCACCTTGAAGTTCAGAGGATTCCCCCAGAAATCGGAACTGTCTTCCGCCACATAGATCGGGATGTCCCCGATGATCCTGATGTTCTTGTCGTTGGCATAGTTCTTCAGCTTCTTCCACTGCTTGAAGAAGAAGTACTGGATGAACACATGGAAGAATATCTCATTTTCATGGGTACGTTCAAACTCCAGGACCTCATCCGAATGGATGTTTTTGTACTCCTGTGGCCATTTCAGCCAGGGTAAGCCGTCCTCTTCTCCCTTGATGGCCATGAAGAGTGCATAGTCGCGAAGCCAGGATTTCTCCTCCTCATAGAACTTCCTCAGTTCATGGTCTAGCTTTCTTCTGGCCCTCTTGTTGGCGCGTTTCAAAAGTTCCATCTTGTTCCGGTAGAGGATGCCGTAGTCGACCTTGGTCGGGTCCTCCCCCAAGGGAAAGAGTTTAATCTCCTCGGCATCGAGGAATCCCTCCTTGAGGAACTCATCCAGGTCGATGAAATAGGGATTTCCCGCAAAGGCTGAAAAGTTCTGGTAGGGCGAATCCCCGTAGCCTGTAATGCCCAGGGGGAGAATCTGCCAGTTCTTGATGCCGGCCCTGTCCAGAAAATCGACAAAGTCATAGGCCCCCTTTCCGAAGTCGCCGATTCCGTAAGGTCCCGGGAGACTGGAAATATGAAGTAGTATACCGCTGGATCTTTTTTTCATCATATCGGTTCAGGGTCCGCTGTGATCCTAAACCTGCACCTCCTTTTCCATAATCTCATTTTCTGAATCAATCAGTGTCAGCCTGATCCTCTTGATCTTCGGGTTTGTATTCTCGGCAACGACTTTGTACCCGTCCTGTGTCTTCGTGACCCGGACCGTTGTCTTGAAGAGAATCCCTTCCTGATAAGCGAAGCTCTCTCCGTCGTCGTCATAGAGTTCGTATTCCGCTTCTTCGTCGACATAGCCGATCATCTTCATTTCGCTGATGTCAAGGCCTTTGACGTTCGCCGATGGCCTGACGTAGGGAAAGAGGCGATTTCGTCTCAGGAAGAACTTCAGCTCATCAAGCTCATAGGCAAGATTCCTGAGGCCTTGTTCCTCAACCTTCATCGCGACGCCCTTTGTCCCGAAGGTGACTTCCGCCATCTTATCCGGAAGAAAGACATATCTGCCTCTGGCATTGGGTTTGTACACTGGTGTCAGCATGATTTCATTCCCCATGAGGAGCTGGTCCTCGGCATTTAGGGCTTCCTCGCCCCGGAATTCAAAGGACAGGGGGGTGAACATGAGTCCCCCTTTTTCCCAGTTCTTCAGGTATTCCGAATAGATATAGGGAATAAGCATGTACCGGTCCTTGATGAGCTCCCGGTTGTAGTCCATGACCTGTTCGCCGAAAGCGTAAGGCTCCTGGTTGACGCATCCTATGGCGGAATGGTTCCGAAGGAGCGGGGTGAAGATGGAGAGCTGCATCCATCGGGTCAGGAGCTCGCCGTTGGAATTCCCCCCGAATCCGCCTGTATCCGCACCGACATAGTAGAATCCCGACATGTTGAGCGAGGGCAGCATCTTGAGGTTCAGTTCCAGATGGCTCCACCAGGAGCTGTTATCCCCTGTCCAGATCCCGCCGTATTTGTGCATGCCGATGCTGGAGGCTCTGGAGATGAGGATGAAGCGCTTTTTGAGGTTCTTCTTCAACCCGAGGCTTGCCGATTTCGTCATATAGTACCCATAGAGGTTATGGAGTTCTTCGTTCGTGTACCTTTTGCCCTCCACCTCATGGAAGAACCTTCTATAGTATTCATCCCTGTTCCCCATGTTCTGGAACTTGTCCTTCAGGTCGAAGAACGCGAAGACGCCGAGGTTTTTCCCCTTGGCCGCAATGGCTGTGTCCACAGCTTCCGTCAGGGACTTCTCGTCGTAGAAGATGGCAGGCTCGTTCATATCGTTCCATACGCCTTCAATGCCCAGGTCCGTAAGGAACCTGTACTTGTCCCCGAACCATTCCCTCACCTCTTCTTTGAAGAAATCCGGGAAATGGACCTTTCCTGGCCACACCGCCGCCACATAGGGGTTGCCCTCCTTATCCTCCACGAAGTAACCCCCTTTGATGCCTTCCTCATAGATGTCGTAGCCTTCCTCGATCTTGATGCCGGCATCGATGATTGGAATCAGACGCACGCCTTCTTCTTTAAGGGTCTCCGTTAGCTTCTTGAAGTCTTTGAACCTTTCCTCTGACACGCTGAAGTCCTTGAAGTCCTCCAGGTAGTCCAGGTCAAGGTAAATCCCTTCCAGGGGGATGTCGTTTCCTTTAAAAGTCTTGTACACGTTCATGACGTCATCCTGTGTCTCATAACCCCAACGGCTCTGGAAAAATCCGAAGCCCCATTTCGGTGGCACATAGGGCTTGCCGATAATCTTGTGGAAGTTTACGACGATGTCCTTCAGGGATTTCCCCTCCACCACATAGACGGCAAAGTCCTCGCCGAAGATCTCGATATCAAACTCGTCCATCCGTCTGAACCCGACGTCGTAGGTGATCTTCGAAGGGAAATCGATGAAGTATCCCGTGGATACATCATCGTCTTCCAGGATGAAGAAGTTGTGCGCACCATAGAGGGTGGTCTTGTCCTCATGGTGAAGAGGATCATCCGTGCAATAGGACTCGTAGCGTCGTCCCCGCTTGTTGATCCCACCCAGGTTTACGCCGAGTCCGTAGACCCGGTCCCGATTCTTAAGGTCGAAATGGATGAAGCCATGCCCGCCCCGATGGATGACCTGAACCTTAAGCGGTTCTTCCTGAAAGGTCTTTTCTCCAAGGACAATTCCTGTCTTCACAGGGCTGCCAAATATATATCCAGTGACGTTTTCATTCATTTTAAAGGACAGCATCGTATTCCTCCTCGTAGTGCAAGCGGTTGCACTATTCATTAGTTCCATTATATTATAAATCAACATAATGTAAAGGTTTTTCATAAGAATTTCGTTGCAACGTCCTGTATCCGCCTGTGGAGAGGCTTGGAAGCAAACCAAAAAACATTAGATTTAAGGACGGGAGATGAGCCGGTTTTGTGCGTCCACAAAAAAAGAAGGGGTATGGGCAATCCTTGATGGGGATTGTTGGGTGAACCGTATCACAAGTAAATGAAGTTTTTTCTATGAACCTTTTTTACTAAAACACACCAAGTTCACTATACTGCTGCTAACTTCTCAAATGAGCTTGTGGAACCAGAGGAATACAAGCTCATGAAACTTGAGAAACAGATGATAAAAGAAGACCTGCTGATTATTGACGAGATGTCTTACCTAACATTCAATCAACATCAGTCTGAGCTACTGTTCAAGGCACTATCCGACAGGTCATAGAAACAAAGCGTTAAAGTCTCGACCAACCTTAAGTTTCACGTCACCATG